>FPHB01000022.1_pt1 | contig 131098 bp, 133 predicted proteins | sample 1057301 | NCBI WGS metagenome assembly FPHB01 (sample SAMEA4473311, study PRJEB15554) | hydrothermal vent metagenome | biome: marine basaltic hydrothermal vent biome; feature: marine hydrothermal vent; material: water | place: Pacific Ocean | collected 2011-06-14/2011-07-23 | depth 1155 m | reverse complement strand
TTTCCCCCAAAATTACTGTTTTCATGGGTATAAGCAAAAAGCTTTCCTATTTTGCAACAGGTCTAATAGTAATTGAAATAACAACAGACATGCTTACAAATGTAAAATCAGGACCACAGACTTTAGCAATAATAAAAGGCTACAACCCTGATCATTCATCATCTACATACTTAAATACGCTAAGTCTTGTAAATGATTTTGTGAGTATGGTTACAAAAAAAAGAATTTAAGATATGAAATATTTGTTAAGTGTAATGTTGAGCATAACAACACTATTTGGGTTTGGAGCATGTGATGCTTGTAAAAAAATACCTATATCTGTTCCGGTTGATTTTTCAAAAAAAGGAACAGTGTATGAAACTGATTTTCAAGCTCCTTGGAATATTTGGGGTTCACTTATTCAGTTTGATATTGGTGTTTACACACCAGATGCTCGTTTTGCAACTAATGAAGAAGAGAAAGTTATAAGGTATATTTGGAATGGTCATCCTAAAGATGGCACACCTTACTTTAAGGTAAAAATCACTCTGATACCCCTTGGTTGGGCTAGTGATGATATAAAAGTGATTTTGAATTCTAGTGATTGGGTCAACCGAAAAGAAAAGTATTATACTAAAGGGCAAAAAATAGAGGAAATAGTGTCACTTCCGTTGTATGGAGGGGGAACTTTGAAAGTTATAATGATGGCAGATTTACAAAGACTAAGGAATTATCATGTGAAAGTTGAAGTTTTAGAAGATATAGAACTTCCAAAGGGTGTGCATACATCATTTGACATAAATAGAGCTAGTTCAAAACATTAAAATTAAGGAAATAAAGTGGCAACAACTTATTATATAAAAGTAAATATTGAATCGACAGGAACTAAATATACAGCTGGAGGAATTCCATTTTCATTGGCAGGTCATATGTGGTATCAAATATACCAAAAAGATGATAATGGAAGCATAAGCAATATGCGAAATGCCGGTTACACAGGGCATGGCGTTGTAAACGATGATGGCGTAAGTTATGCTGGAGAACCAGCTTACTCTTCTAAAGATCAACAAATCACACAAGAACAGTTTAATATATTACAAGATTTTGGAGATCCAAAGAATTCTTTAGCACGGCAAAATGGATTTGGACCAGATGATTATAACTTAAGAGTTAAAGCGACAAAACGGGAGGCTAAAAACCTAATCAAACCTCGCTATTATGGTGCTTAAAAAAGGTTTATTTACAGATGGGTTGTAAAAAAGATGTCCAAAATGTAAAAGTAGCAGTGTTAAGAAGAATGGAAAAAGAGGTGGTATTCAAAGATATAAATGCTTAGATTGTAACACTCAGTTTTCCTCAAAGAGACGCCCAAATAGATTAGCTTCTTCCATATTTCAAGACTATGTCGAACATAGATATACCCTTAAAGAGTTGAGCCAAAAATATAATCATTCAAGAGAGTGGATACAAGAGAAAATCCATAACTATACCTTCGAAATCAAAAGCAGAAAACCAAGAGAAGTATCTCTTGTAATAGATGCTACTTTCTTTGGAAAAAGAGGTGATAAGTTTGGTCTGATTGCTGCAAAGGATGTAGAGCTAAAAGAGATAGTAGCTTACAATTTTATTGAGAGTGAAACTAAAGAGATCTATTTGGATTTGATTACACAGATTTATGCAAAGGGCTTTCAAATAAAAGGGGTTGTATTAGATGGTAAACCGGGCATATTTAGCCTTTTTAAAGAGACTCCTATACAAATGTGCCACTTTCATATGAAAGCTATAATATCGCGTAAACTTACCAAAAATCCTAAACTGCAACCATCCATTGAGCTAAAAAGGATTGCATCTCATTTAGGATCAATATCAGCTTGCAGATTTGAGTATATGCTCTCTTCTTGGTTTAAAAGACACAAAGAGTTTTTAGATGAAAAAATAACTGACGAATCTAAAAGAGGATGGCATTACAAACACAAAAGATTACGCTCTGCATACAGAAGCTTGATACACTTTTTGCCATATCTTTTTACCTATCAAAAAGCACCTCATTTAAATCTTCCGACAACTACAAATCTATTAGACGGTGGATGCTTCTCACCACTAAAAGATCTACTTAAAGTTCATAGGGGAGTTAGTAAGAAGATGAAGAGAAAAATGATTGTCTATTTTTTAGAAAATAGGTAAAATAGCCTCCCAAAATCTTGCTTTAGCTCTAAAATTTCAATCTCATAGCTCTGTATCGAGAAAAAACCCAAACAAAGTCTTGTGCACCTGTAAAACTTGTGAAATGGTATATAAAAACTAAAGCAAATAAAGCTTTAAAATCTTTGATGAGACATCAAATATGTAACAAAGTTTTATTGGAAATGAAAGAGTTTGCACTACGGTTAAATAATAGAGCAGTAATGTATGTTTTAGATGAAAATATAGGAGGAAAATAAAATGAAAGTAAGTAGTATAATAAAACAAGATATTAAAAAAGGTGATAATCATGCTTGATCCAGTAGGTATAGTAATAGTTGGGATTATAGTTTTGGTGTTTCATTTTTATCTAAAGTTAAATATGAAATATTTTGATAGTTTGGATGGTTCTAAAAACTTTGAACAGCATATTAATTTAAACACTAATGAAAATAAAAAACTTAGTTTTCGCGAAAAAACAAGTATATTTAGTTCAAAAATTATTAAATTACTAATTATACTCTCGCGATACATAGGCTTTATTCTGATAATAACAGGAGTTATTATTAAGATATTTTTACAAATTATATTATAAATAAGGAAATTTAATGTCAAATTCAATGACAAATCGGAGTTGATGACTGCTTAGTCATCTGACATAAAATCTCTGGAGAAATTGTAGAGTGTTAGATTTAGTGTTGGTTAGTACAAGTTATAGTTCTTCTTCATTAAGTTCTTTTATCTGCTCTTGTTGGATCTGCTCTTTTTTTCTTTTGAGTTCCTCTTCGAGTCGTTTTTGGAGTGCTTCTTGACGTTTTTTATCCCTCATGCGTAAACGGCGAATTTTTTCTTGTTCTTTTAATCTTTTTAATCTTTCATAGTACTCTTTTGTATGCTTTGGTTTTTTGCGAAGCTGATCCTCATTGACTAGCTCTTTTAAAACCCCTCTTAGCTCGAAAGAGCCTTTATTATCTTCATAAAATCTTAAAAGACGATCTCTATTTTGCTTAATATCTATAAGACCTGTATCAAGCAAATTCATAACAAGCTCGTAGTTTTTTGTTTTTAAAGCTTTTTCAAAAAGAAAGTTAACATTTCGAATAAAAAAGTCATTTGTTTTCTTAAACTCTCTAAGTTTGTCAAGATAGATTTTTTTATCTAGTTCTATTTTTCCAGTTTCTATAGCAAAACCCAATTTTTTTACTGCTCTAACACTTTTTACATAATCTTCTATTCGCTTAAAAAATGGGCTATACTCTTTAATTTCTTTGAGTTTTTCTATTTTTGCTGCATTATTGTATATAGTATCACCTAAAGAGGCAAAGATAGTAGGATTTTTGGCAAAGAGAGTGACTGCTACAGTAAGAAGGAGAAATATACGCTTCATTTGCATCCTAAAAGTTAAGTTCGTATGTACCATATCGGCACATACGAAAAGAGATTAAATTACGCGTTACGCTTTTTAATGATCTCTTCTGCAACGTTTCTTGGAACCTCTTCATAGTGATCAAATTCCATAGAGTATGTTGCACGACCTTGTGTAGCTGAACGAAGATCAGTTGAGTATCCAAACATCTCAGAAAGTGGAACGAATGCATCAACGATCTTGTTTCCGCTTCTATCGCTCATAGAGTTAACTTGACCGCGTCTTCTGTTAAGATCTCCGATCACATCTCCCATATACTCTTCAGGTACTTCAACTTCAACTTTCATAATAGGCTCAAGGATAACAGGGTTTGCTTTTTTCGCACCCTCTTTAAATGCCATAGAACCTGCAAGTTTAAATGCCATCTCAGAAGAGTCAACTTCGTGGTATGAACCATCATAGAGAGTAACTTTGAGATCTTCAACAGGATATCCAGCCTGGATACCGTTTTGCATAGCTTCTTCGATACCTTTTTCAACAGCAGGTATGTACTCTTTAGGGATAACACCACCTTTGATATCGTTAACAAACTCAAATCCGCTACCTGGCTCAGTTGGCTCCATCTTGATAAATACATGACCATACTGACCACGACCACCTGATTGTTTTGCGTATTTGTATTCTTGATCAACCGGTACAGTGATCGCTTCACGGTAAGATACCTGTGGAGCACCAACTTCTGCTTCAACTTTAAACTCACGCTTCATACGATCAACGATGATCTCAAGGTGAAGCTCACCCATACCAGAGATAATAGTCTGACCAGTCTCCTCATCAGTATGGACTCTAAATGATGGATCCTCAGCTGCGAGTTTAGCAAGTGCGATACCCATCTTCTCTTGGTCAGCTTTTGTTTTTGGCTCAACTGCAACAGAGATAACCGGATCTGGGAACTCCATTCTCTCAAGAACTACTTTATCCTCTTCAGAGCAGAGTGTATCCCCTGTTGTTGTATATTTCAAACCAACAACCGCACCGATCTCACCGGCATAGATCTCTTTGATCTCTTCACGCTTGATAGCGTGCATCTTCATAATACGACCAACACGCTCTTTTTTACCCTTTGTAGAGTTGAGTGTATATGAACCAGACTCAAGACTACCACGATAAACACGGATAAATGTAAGCTGACCAACAAATGGGTCTGTCATAATCTTAAATGCAAGTGATGCAAATGGACCGTCGTCAGTGGATTCAACAAAGACCTCTTGATCTGGATCATCCATTTTTGTACCGCGGATCGGTGGAACTTCAGTTGGAGCTGGAAGATAATCAACAACTGCATCAAGAAGTGTCTGAACACCTTTGTTCTTAAACGCAGTACCACAAGTCATAGGAACGATCTCCATATTGATCGTTGCTTTTTTGATACCTTGCATGATCTCTTCAGTTGTAAGCTCTTCACCCTCCATGTATTTTTCCATAAGGTCTTCGTTTACTTCACATGAAGAGATCTCTTCGATCATCTTTTCTCTGTACTCTTCGGCTTTTTCTTGAAGTTCAGGACGGATATCTTGCTCATGGTATGCTGAACCCATAGCAGCTTCTTTGTCCCATACGATCTCTTTCATCTTTACAAGATCAACAACACCCTCGAAGTTATCCTCTGCACCGATTGGAAGTTGGATAGGTACTGGGTTACCTTTGAGTCTCTCACGGATCTGTCTCTCTACCTCATAGAAATCAGCACCCGTTCTGTCCATTTTGTTTACAAAAACGATAGATGGAACACCATATCTGTTTCTTTGTCTCCAAACAGTTTCAGACTGTGGCTGAACCCCACCAACGGCACAGAAAACAGAAACCGCACCATCAAGAACACGCATAGAACGTTCAACTTCGATCGTAAAGTCAACGTGCCCCGGAGTGTCGATGATGTTGATCTGTTTACCTCTCCATTCACAAGTAGTTGCAGCAGAAGTGATCGTAATACCACGCTCTTGCTCTTGCTCCATCCAGTCCATAGTTGCAGCACCATCGTGAACCTCACCGATTTTGTGCTCAACACCTGTGTAGAAAAGGATTCTCTCTGTTGTAGTTGTTTTACCGGCATCGATGTGTGCAGCGATACCGATATTTCTTAAATCTTCTAGTTTATGACTTCTTGGCATAGTTTATATCCTTCTTACCATCTATAGTGAGCAAATGCTTTATTTGCTTCAGCCATTTTGTAAGTATCTTCTTTCTTCTTAAATGCTGCACCTTTTTGTGTTGCTGCATCCATCAACTCGTTGGCAAGTCTCTCAGCCATTGTTCTTTCATTTCTCTTTCTTGCAGCATCAACGATCCATCGAATAGCAAGAGAGAGCTGTCTAACAGGTCTTACCTCTACTGGAACTTGGTATGTAGCCCCACCGACACGACGACTTTTTACTTCAAGAACAGGTTTGATATTCTCGATAGCTTCATTGAAAACTTCGATCCCACTCTTCTCACCTTTTGCACTGATCATATCAAGTGCTTGGTAGAGGATCTTTTCCGCTACTGATTTTTTCCCATCAAGCATAATCTTGTTGATGAACTTTGTTACTATTTTACTGCCATAGATTGGATCTGGCATGATCTCACGTATTGGAGCTCTTCTTCTTCTCATTATTGTTTTCCTCTCTTCAATTTGTTTTCAAATTTACTCAAAGAGGTTCGCTTATGCTACTTCTCCCTGTGCTCTTTTGAATCTATTGTTTATTTAAAAATTACTTTTTAGGCTTTTTCGTACCATATTTAGAACGTGAAACAGTTCTGTTTGCAACCCCTGCAGTGTCAAGTGCACCACGAACGATATGGTACTTAACCCCTGGAAGGTCTTTCGTTCTACCGCCACGAACAAGTACGATAGAGTGCTCTTGGAGGTTATGACCCTCACCCATAATATATGAGATAACTTCATATCCAGAAGTTAGTCTAACTTTAGCAACTTTTCTCAAAGCTGAGTTTGGTTTTTTAGGTGTTGTAGTATAAACTCTAGTACAAACACCACGACGCTGTGGACAGTTTACGAGAGCTGGTGATTTTGATTTTTTGATCACTTTTTTACGCTCTTTACGAACCAATTGGTTGATTGTAGGCATACAATTCCTTTCTTTTTTGTTTTTCCAGTAGATTAACTCCTGCAAAGTAGCTGGAATTTAACTCGGAATTATATAAAAAAAGTGATTAAAATTAGCTTATTTTAAGGAAGTGTTTATCTTGTAGATGTAGAAGTGGCATGAGCCAAAGCGGATGCTTAGGCTCTATTTTTCGAGGATAACCTCTTTATCTTTGTATATACCAGTACCAACTGGAATCGTTCTACCGATGATGACATTCTCTTTAAGGTCATTAAGATCATCGATCTTAGATGAAACGGCAGCTTCAGTTAGTACTTTAGTTGTATCTTGGAAAGATGCAGCTGAGATGATACTATCTGCACTTACTGCCGCTCTTGTGATACCTACAAGGAATGGTTCAGCAATCGCTGGACGTCCTCCTAGTCTGATGATCTTCTCATTCTCCTCTTTAAATTTTGCTTTGCTTACAAGTTCACCCTCAATAAACTTCGTATCACCAGATTTGATAATCTTAACTTGACGAAGCATTTGCGTAAAGATGATCTCGATATGCTTATCAGCAATATTAACCCCTTGGCTTCGATAAACCTTCTGAACTTCGCTTACAAGGTAGTTATAGAGTGCCTTAACTCCCATAATACGAAGAAGCTCATGAGAAGAGATCACTCCAGTTGTGAGTCTCTCACCCGCATGAACATAATCGCCACTATTGACAACAGGTTCAAGTGATTTATCAACAAAATACTCTCTTATATTGCCCACATCACTTGTAACGATAATACGCTGTTTACCACGAAGTGGCTTACCAAAACTAACAACTCCATCGATCTCAGAAAGTACTGCACTCACTTTTGGTCTTCTACCTTCAAAGAGTTCACTAACTCTTGGAAGACCCCCGGTGATATCGCTTGACTTTTGTAGTGCTTTTGGTGTTTTTGCTAAGATATCGGCTATCTTAACCTGATCTCCATCATTTACGAAGATAGAGGATTTTGGAGAGATTTGATAGCGAAGCAACTCTCCATCCTCTGTCGCTAGAACAATCGTTGGCTTATACTCTGCTGGTATATGATCATTGATCATAAGTCTTGTTTTACCTGTTAGCTCATCGATCTGTTCAGTTGCAGTTGTACCAATGATAATATCTTCAAATTTAACAACCCCATTCGCCTCAGAGATGATTGGATTTGAGTATGGATCCCACTCAGCAATCACAACAGACTCATCACTTGATGGCTTAGCAAGTAGAGTATCCTTTTCTACAACTGTATCATCATCAGCAACTATTATAGAGCCTCTAGCAATATAGTGGCGAGTTGCTTCACGATTGTTTTTATCGATAATAACTGCAAAAAGACCCTTCTCCTCTACATCATATCCAGATTTAAGTCCCTCAAATCGCTCAAGATAGTCCCCTTTAAGCTGGAAGTATTTTACAGTTCCGCTCTCACCTGCATAAATCTTTTGTGTTACAGGAGCACCATCATCAACCAAAAGTTCAGCAGCATATGGAATACGAGATGGGATATTCCATCCATCTTTGATCGTCTCAACAACACTCTCACCCCCATTTACAGAGGAGCCATTTTCATATGGAAGGAAATATTTTCCTTCGATACGCCCACTTACTCCTGCTAATTCATTTGGCTTAGCTACCTCATTTTTTCTAAGGATATAGCGAACACTATCATCTTTACCTATGATACTAATTAGGACTTCATCATGGATAGTCTCTATCTTTATCTTACCAGCAAAAGGTGCTTTTATTTTTGGTTCGACCAAAAGAACTGCCGCATTTCGACGGTTAGCTACAATGTGTTTACCATTTTTATCGGTATATGTTTTTAGATTGTAGTATCTAATAAAGCCCTCTTTTTCTGCAACTATTTGACGCTCTTGAGCAGTAGAACTTGCAGTACCACCAACGTGGAATGTTCTAAGAGTAAGCTGTGTACCTGGCTCACCGATTGACTGTGCAGCGATAATACCAACTGCCTCACCAACACGCACAATATGTCCACTTGCTAGATCCACTCCATAGCAGAGTGCACAGATACCGCCTTCACTTTTACAAGTTGTAGGGGTTCTAATAACTGCAGACTTGATACCAGCCTCAGCGATCACTTTTGCTTTCTCTTCATCTATCAATGTACCTTCAGCAAAGAGAATCTCATTTGAGATTGGATCGATGATATCTTGAGCAAGAACACGCCCACTGATACGATCTTCTAAAGATTCAATCAAGTTATTTTGATCACTTATATCTGTGATCTCTATTCCCTCATGTGTACAACAGTCATGCTCTACAATCTTTACATTTTGTGCAACATCTACTAGCTTTCTTGTTAGGTACCCAGCATTTGCCGTTTTAAGTGCGGTATCGGCAAGACCTTTACGTGCACCGTGAGTTGAAATAAAGTACTCGATAACATTTAGACCCTCTTTAAAGTTTGAGGTAATTGGTGTCTCAATAATCTCTCCTGAAGGTTTTGCCATAAGTCCACGCATACCAGCTAGCTGTCTAATTTGAGCTGCAGAACCCCTTGCACCAGAGTCAGCCATCATATAGATAGAGTTAAATCCATCTTTATCATTTTGCATAATCTCCATCATCTGTGCAGCAACAGTGTTGTTTGTATCTGTCCAGACATCGACGATCTTGTTGTATCGCTCCTGTTCAGTTAACAGACCCGCTTCAAACTGCTTTTGAATCTCGATAACTTTTGCTTTTGACTCTGCGATCTTAGCATACTTTGCTTCTGGGATCTTCACATCATCGATAGATATAGATACTCCAGCCTCAGTTGCATATCTAAAACCTAGATCTTTTAAGTTATCAAGAAATGCTGAAGTTATACCTATACCGCCCTCTTTTTGAACATAGTCAACTAGATTATTGATATTTTTCTTTTTCAATATTCTATTCCATAGATCTACAGGAACAAAATCTGGAACAATCTCTTTAATAAGAAGTCGTCCAGCAGTAGTAGTGATAATGCGACCATCTACTCTTGTTCTAATTTTTGCATGAATATCAAGAGCACCATTTTCAAGTGCAATCTTTACTTCATCCACATTAGCAAAGAGTTTATTACTTCCTTTGACTCCATTTTTCTCCAAAGTGATATAGTAGATACCAAGTACCATATCCTGTGATGGAGTTGCGATAGCTTTACCTGATGCTGGAAGCAAGACATTCATCGATGCTAACATCAAAACCTTTGCTTCAGCTATAGCTTTTGTGCTAAGTGGCACATGCACTGCCATCTGGTCACCATCGAAGTCGGCATTAAATGCTGCACAAACGAGTGGGTGTAGCTGGATCGCCTTTCCATCAATCAAACGAGGATGAAATGCCTGAATAGAGAGTTTGTGCAGTGTTGGTGCACGGTTAAGCATTACAGGGTATCCATCAACGATCTCATTGAGGCACTCCCAAACCTCATTTGTCTGCTCTTCGATCATCTTTTTAGCAGATTTGACAGTTGTTGCGTACCCCTTTTCTTCAAGTTTTGCAATCAAGTGTGGCTTAAAGAGTTCTAGTGCCATCTTTTTAGGCAGACCACACTCATCCATTTTAAGATCTGGTCCAACAACGATAACAGATCGACCAGAGAAGTCAACCCTTTTACCAAGAAGGTTCTGTCTAAATCGTCCTTGCTTTCCTTTAATGATCTCTGAGAGTGATTTAAGAGGTCTTTTATTTGCACCTTTTACGGCATTTGCTCTTCTACCATTATCAAAGAGTGCATCTACAGACTCTTGAAGCATTCTCTTTTCATTTCGAACGATAATCTCTGGAGCTTCAAGTTCAACTAAGCGTTTTAGACGCTGGTTTCTGTTGATAACTCTTCTATAGAGGTCATTGACATCGGAGACGGCAAACTTCCCACCATCAAGACTAACTAATGGACGAAGATCTGGTGGAAGAACCGGCAGGATAGTTAGCATCATCCACGCAGGATTATTTCCACTATTAAGAAATGACTCAATAACTTTAAGGCGTTTTGCGATAGTCTTTTTCTTCGCCTCACTGTTTGTATTTTCAAACTGCTCTTTTAGTTCTGTAAAGAGCTCAACAAGATCGATATCATCAAGAAGATCTCTTATAACCTCTCCACCCATTCGAGCTTTAAATCCAAGCTCTCCAAAGCGAGATACAAGCGTTCTGTACTGCTCTTCATTTAAGACATCATACTTCTTAACAGGGGTTTTTCCATCTGCATCATAGTAGGCTTCTCCACCCTCTTCGACAATATATGCCTCATAGTATAAAACACGCTCAAGATCTTTCATCTTGACCCCTAAAAGGGTACCTATACGAGATGGAAGAGAGCTAACATACCAAATATGTGCAACAGGAGTAACAAGATCGATATGCCCCATGCGTGTTCGGCGTACTTTTGATGCAGTTACTTCAACACCACACTTCTCACACACAACACCTTTGTAACGCATCTTTTTATACTTACCACAAAGGCACTCATAATCTCTTACAGGTCCAAAGATCTTAGCACAAAAAAGCCCATCTCTTTCAGGCTTAAGTGTACGGTAGTTTATCGTTTCAGGTTTTTTAACCTCGCCATGACTCCATGAAAGAATCCTTTCAGGACTTGCAAGTTTAAACTGAATCTGTTTGATATCTTTTGGTCTATTCTCTTCACTTATCTCAATTGGTACTAATTTACTCATCCTCTTCCACCTCGTCAAAAATCTCTACATCTAGTGCTAGTGATTGAAGCTCTTTTGTAAGTACAAAGAGCGTCTCTGGGATTCCAGACTCTGGAACCAACTCACCTTTGGTAATCGCTTTATATGCTCGAACACGTCCATCGACATCATCGGATTTGATTGTGAGCATCTCTTTAAGAACGGCTGATGCACCATATGCTTCAAGTGCCCAAACCTCCATCTCACCAAATCTCTGTCCACCAAAGAGTGCTTTACCACCAACTGGTTGTTGTGTAACAAGAGAGTATGGTCCGGTTGAACGCGCGTGAATCTTCTCATCAACAAGGTGATGGAGTTTAAGGATATACATATATCCAACATTAACACGCTCTTTCATCTTCTCACCGGTTCGTCCATCATAAAGAACGGTTTTACCATCCTCATCCATCTTCGCTAATTCATAGAGCTTTTTGAACTCCTCTTGATCAACCGCTTCAAAGATTGGAGTAGCAAACTTCACACCCTTAGCCCAATCTCTTGCGTGCTCTAAAAACTCCTCATCACTCATCGCTTCGATTATCTCTTTGGCATTCATAAGTTTAGCAACATCAGCGATCTCGATCATCTTAGCACGAAGCTTGTCGATATAATCCTTTTGCTTCTCTTCAAAAAGTGCTTGGATCTGATTTCCTAGCTCTTTTCCTACCATACCAAGGTGCATCTCTAGGATCTGTCCAATATTCATACGAGATGGAACCCCTAGTGGGTTAAGACATACATCAACTGTTCGTCCATCCTCCATGTATGGCATATCAACTTCAGGAACAATGTTAGAGACGATACCTTTGTTTCCGTGTCGCCCTGCCATTTTATCCCCAACTTTAAGCTTACGCTTCGTTGCTATATAAACTTTTACCGTTTTGACTACACCATTTGGAAGGATATCATCCTTTTCAAGAATGTTGAGTTTTTCTTCATGCTCATCTCTAAAGAGACGTTTTTGTTTTTGGAAATAGTTCTTTGTTTTGTTGTATTTGTCTTGAATCTCTTCGCTGAAAGATTTGACGATATTGTTCATCGCAAATCTATTGACATCTTTGAGATCCTCAGCAACGATAAAGTCACCTGCTTTATACTCTTTCTCACCAATAGTGACATCTTTTTCAAGCGGTGCTTTTGTCAAGAGATCAGTGATTTTGAGCATCTCTTCTTTATCGATCATAAGGAGTCTATCGTAGTGCTCACGCTCAAGCTGATTTCTCTCCTCTTTCTCAAGCTCTAGTGCTCTTGGATCTTTGTCATACCCTTTTTTAGTAAAGACTTTGACATCGACAACAACCCCCTCCATAGATGGTGGGCAGTAGAGTGACTTGTTTACAACATGTCCAGCTTTCTCACCAAAGATTGCACGAAGGAGTCTCTCCTCTGGAGTTGGTTTTACTTCACCTTTTGGAGAGACTTTACCAACAAGGATCATTCCACCTCTAACGCGTGTACCTACTTTAACGATACCGCTCTCATCAAGATGTGCAAGATCCTCTTCTCTTACATTTGGTATATCACGTGTAATCTCCTCAACACCATGTTTTAGCTCTCTTGCTTCTAGCTCTTTTTCATAGATATGTACAGATGTAAAGGCATCTTTTCGGATAAGCTTCTCACTAATAACGATCGCATCCTCGAAGTTATACCCATTCCATGGCATAAAGGCAACCATCGCATTGACACCAAGGGCTAGTTCACCTTGATCCATATTTGGACCATCAGCGATGATCTCTCCAGCCTCTACCTTTTGTCCAACTTTTACGATAGGCTTTTGGGTAAAGCTTGTATTTTGGTTGGTTCTTAGGTTCTTTTGGAGTGGATAGTAGTCGATGTAAATCTCATCATCACTTTTACCCATGATATAGATATATTTTGCATCTACTTTTTCTACTACACCTGCTCTTTTCGCTTTAACACACTCCCAAGCATCTCTAGCTACTACTTTCTCTATACCTGTACCAACCATAGGTGCTTGAGCTTTAAGAAGCGGTACGGCTTGACGCTGCATGTTTGATCCCATTAGTGCACGGTTTGCATCGTCATGCTCAAGGAATGGAATAAGACTAGCCGCAACACCAACAACCATCGCACTTGAGAGATCTGCATACTGACACTCTTTTGGTGATTTTTGTAGGATTTCACCATCTTTTCTTACAGTGATGAGCTCCTCTACAAACTGACCATTTTCATCTACTTCGTTTGAAGCAGCAGCAATCGTCATACCCTCCTCTTGCGTTGCAGTTAGATAGACGATCTCATCAGTTACATAGCCATCTTTAACCACTTTATATGGTGCTTCGATAAATCCATGCTCATTTACCTTTGCATAACTTGCAAGTGTATTGATAAGACCGATGTTTTGACCCTCTGGAGTCTCGATCGGACAGATACGCCCATAGTGAGTTGGGTGAACGTCACGCACCTCAAATCCGGCTCTCTCTTTAACAAGACCACCCTCACCTAAAGCAGAGAGTCGTCTTTTGTGTGTGATCTCTGAAAGTGGGTTTGTTTGATCCATAAACTGTGAAAGCTGACCAGAACTAAAGAACTCCATAATAGTTGAAGTGATCATCTTTGAGTTAACTAGATCATGTGGTAAAAGATCTGCCATAGATCCACTCATGGTAGAGAGCTTGTCTTTGATAGCTTTTTGCATCTTTACAAGACCATTGTGCATCTCATTGCCCAAGAGCTCTCCGATTGATCGGATACGACGATTTCCTAAGTGGTCTCTATCATCTATATGGCCTTGACCATTTTTAACCTTGATCACATATTTAACTGTCTCGATAATATCTTCATGAGTCAATACTGTTACATACTCAGGGATATTCAGATCAAGCTTATGGTTCATTTTCATACGACCAACTTGTGTAAGGTCATATCTTTCAGGATCAAAGAAGAGCTGGTTGACAAAAGCTTTGGCTGCCTCTTTAGTAACCGGTTCACCTGGTCGCATAACTTTATAGATACGGATTGCAGCAAGATCATTCTCATCTTCTATATCTTCTGTTTGTTTAAGAAGTTTTAGGGAATCTGCATCGGCATTAAAGGCATTGATTATAGAACTATCGACCCCTTCTGCTAAGTCATTGGCAATCTTAAACTCGTTTATACCAAGATCTATAATCTTTTTAAGTTTTGTCTCATCAAGATGAGTCATAGTATCAAAGAGTACTTCTCCAGTTTCTGGATCGATAATAGGCTCAGCAAGATAGCGATCAAGAAGAATATCAACTGGATACTCGACATACTCCACACCACTCTCTTTAAGCTTTTCAGCTTTTTTTGCTGAGAGACGTTTTCCTGCTGCTAAAAGAAGATTACCATCTAAATCAACTAGATCATAACCTAATCTTCCTTTATAGTCTGAAAGATCAAATTTAGTTGCAAATCTACTCTCTTTTACTTCAATCTTTTGGATAGGATAAAAGAGCTTAAGTATGTCTTGTTTAGAGTATCCAAGTGCTCTAAACATGATCGTTACAGGAACTTTTCTTCTTTTGTTTATTCTCATATAGAGAATATCTTTAGGATCATACTCAAAGTAGAGCCAACTACCACGATCTGGAATAATTTGACCTGTGTAGATTAATTTATTACCAGCAGTTGATGACTCCTCCTCTTTAAAGATAACACCAGGAGAGCGGTGAAGCTGGTTCACAACAACACGCTCTACTCCGTTAATGATAAAAGAGGTTCTATCAGTCATCAAAGGGATATCACGAACAAAAATACTCTGCTCTTTGATATCTTTAACACCTAGTTTCTCTTTGGTATTTTCATCTCTTTCCCAAAGAACAAGACGAGTTTTCATACGAAGACTTACCGCATAAGTAAGCCCACGCTCCATACACTCTCTAACAGTGTATTTAGGCTTGCCGATCTCACTTCCTAGATACTCAATTGTTAATCTATTTTGTGCATCATGGATAGGAAAAATAGAGTGAAAGACCTGCTCTACACCGCTATTTTTTCTATCTTTTTGATCTATCATCAAGAACTTTTCAAAAGAGCTTTGCTGAAGTTGGAGAAGGTTTGGTACTTCAATTTCTTGAGGAGTTTTTGAGAAGTCCACACGAAGACGATTTCCGGAGTATAAAGTGTTTAACATAGGCAACCTCGTAAGTAATAAATAGTAAACCTTTTGACGTCATTAAGGTCTAAGTTGCTGGTTATACCAGCGAAGTGCAGTTTATACTAAGTAGTATAAACGGACAAAGGGCACTTTTGCCAGTAGAAAAACTTCTTCTTGCAAAAGGGCCCAAATAAAACCGGGCATAGCCCGGATAGATAAACTTATAGTAAGATTACTTAAGTTCGACAGAAGCTCCTGCTTCTTCAAGTTGTTTTTTAGCCTCTTCAGCAGTCTCTTTATCAACACCCTCTTTGATAGTAGATGGAGTTGACTCAACTGCCTCTTTCGCCTCTTTAAGACCAAGACCAGTAAGAGCACGAACAGCTTTAATAACATTGATCTTTTTCGCACCAGCATCAGTAAGAACAACATCAAACTCAGTTTTCTCTTCAGCAGCAGCACCAGCATCACCACCAGCAACACCTGCAACCGCAACTGGTTGAGCAGAAACACCAAATTTTTCTTCAAATTCTTTTACAAGCTCAGAAAGCTCAAGAACAGATAGACCTGAAATATACTCTAATACATCTTCTTTAGTAACAGCCATATTATAGCTCCTTTATTTTATTTTTTAGTTGTACTGCAAATTATGCAGCTTCTTCTTCTTTTTTCTTTTTAAGTGCATCAAGACCAAACACAAAGTTTGTAAGTGGTGCCATCCAAGTTGCAGCAAGCATACCAAGAAGTTCATCACGTCCTGGAAGTTTAGCAAATGCTTCGATTTTCGCAACATCAGCAGGTTCTTTATCAAGGTAACCACCTTTGATAGTAAACTTATCTGTCTTTTTTGCAAAATCTGAAGCAACTTTGGAAGCAGTGATAACATCATCAGACCAAACAAATATGTTTGTTCCGCGAAGTTCAACACCTTCCATCCCAGCATTTTTAAGAGCAATAGTAGCAAGTGTATTTTTTACAACTTGTACTTTAGCATCTTTAGCACGTGCTGCTTTACGAAGCTCTTCAAGCTCACTAACAGTTAAGCCTTTATAATCACAAACTATCATAGCAGTTGTGTTACCAAGCTCACTTGTTAGCTTCTCAATAACTTCAGCTTTTTTTGCCTTTAACATTGTTTCTCCTTTCTGGACCAAGAAACTTCAAGAAGGGAGAATGATATTCATCCAAATTAAGTGGTAAAACCACCCCACTCTATCTCTAGCCCAAGATTCCAGATTTTCAAAAGAGTTTGAAAATCTTTACTCTTTGATTCGTAAATCAAAAAATAAAGATTTTAACCTTCGGCAAAAGCCGAAGTTGTTATTTGATATCCATAAGCTCTGTTGTATCAAGCTTGATAGCAGGAGACATTGTTAAGCTTAATGCTGCATTTTTAATGTATCTTCCTTTTGCAGAAGATGGTTTTTGCTTATTTATGGCAGTTACAAAAGCTTCTAGGTTCTCTTTGATTTGATCAGCAGAAAAACTAGCTTTTCCAATACCTGCATGGATATTACCCTTTTTATCAACACGGAAATTTACTTGACCACCCTTAACATTTTTAACAGCAGTAGCAACATCTGGAGTAACTGTACCAGTTTTTGGGTTAGGCATCAAACCTTTTGGTCCAAGGATACGACCAACTTGTCCAACAAGCCCCATACAATCTGGAGCAGCAACAACAATATCAAAATCTATTTTACCCTCTTTGATATCAGCAACAAGTTCATCTGTTCCTACGATATCAGCTCCAGCCTCTTTAGCTTCATCAGCTTTAGCACCTTTAGCAAACACTGCAACCCTTACAGTTTTACCAGTACCATGTGGAAGTACAGTTGCACCTCTTACCATTTGATCAGCATGACGCGGATCAACATTAAGATTTAATGCAACTTCTACTGTCTCGTCAAATTTTGCACTTTGTAGATCTTTAACTTTAGAACTAGCCTCTTCTACACTATATGCTTTATCTTCGATCTTTTCTAAAAGTTGTTTATATCTTTTACTAATTTTTTTAGCCATTATCAAACCTTTATATAAAAATTCTGCCACATTTTTTTACATCATTGTGGTCGATGATGTATAGAGAATTCTAATCTACGATCTCTACCCCCATACTTCTTGCACTACCTTCGATAGTTTTAGCAGCAGCTTCTTTATCGTCAGTATTTAGATCTTCGATCTTTTGCTCAACGATTTGCATAATCTGCTCTTTAGTAAGTTTACCAACTTTATTTTTTAGAGGGTTATCACTTCCTTTTTTTATACCTGCAGCTTTCATAATTAACTCAGATGCTGGTGGTTGTTTTGTAATAAAAGAGAAGCTTCTGTCGTTGTAAACAGTGATAACTACTGGAACTTTAAATCCCATCTTATCTTTTGTTTTTTCATTGAAAGCTTTACAAAACTCCATAATATTTACCCCTCTTTGACCAAGAGCAGGACCTACTGGTGGAGCTGGGTTAGCTTTACCGGCTTCGATTTGCAATTTGATATAATCCATGACTTTTTTTGCCATTGCTTTTCCTTTGTGTTGAAGTTAAATTTAGATAATTTTTTCTACTTGCGTATAAGATATATCTACCGGAGTTGCTCTTCCGAAGATAGAGACATTTAGTTTTAATGTACCGTGCTCAAGATCATACTCATCTACAGTACCTGTAAAGTTTGCAAATGGCCCGTCAATGATACGAACCATCTCTCCTTTATCAAAATAGACTTTTGGTTTTGGTGCGGCTCTATTGTTGACTTTATCAAGGATGACTTGAATATCATCTTCACTTAATGGAGTAGGTTTATTTCCTTCACCAATAAAACCAGAAACTTTTGGAAGAGACTGGATAAGATGCTGAATATTTGTATCAAGATCAATCTTAGCAAAAACATATCCACTATAAAGAGATCTCTCTGTTACTCTCTTTTTACCATCTTTAACTTCTATAACATCTTCAGTTGGAACTATTACTTCTGTTATTTTATCTTGAAGTCCCATCTCATTTACAAGATTTAAGATAGCTTCTTTTACAGCTCTATCGCTTCCATAGGTCTGTATAGAGTACCATTGATGTGCCATTTCTTACCCCTTAACCTAAAATACCAGAAACGATAGATGACATGATAAGATCCACAAGTGCTAGAAAAGCTGCTATAGCTGATACAACAACTATAACACTAATGTATGCCTGTTTAACCTGAGCTTTCGTTGGAAAAATGACTTTGCTTAGTTCTAACTTTGCGTCTCTAAATACTTTTGCTATATCCATCTTATCACTTTATATAAAATCTACATTTCTTATATAAAAGTCTCACAAGACAATCATATAAAAAATGTGGCAGGCGAGGAGGGACTCGAACCCCCAACCATCGGATTTGGAATCCGGCGCTCTACCATTGGAGCTACTCGCCTATTTGTAACACAAGAGAGAAATTATAATTTCATCTCTTTGTGTACTGTATGCTCTCTACAGAATTTACAATACTTTCTTATAGAAAATTTCTCTGTATGAGTCTTTTTGTTTTTAGTTGTGTGATAGTTTCTTCTTGTACACTTCTCACAACCTAGGTGGATAATATCTCTCATAATTTACCTCTTAGATGGTAATTCGCAAAAAGCGAATTACTCAATGATTTTAGATACGACACCCGCACCAACAGTTCTACCACCTTCACGGATAGCGAACTTAGTACCTTGCTCGATAGCAATTGGGTGGATAAGTTCTGCAGTGATAGCAACGTTATCACCTGGCATAACCATCTCAGTACCTTCTGGAAGTGTGATCGCACCAGTAACATCAGTTGTTCTGATGTAGAACTGTGGTCTATAACCGTTGAAGAATGGAGTATGACGACCACCCTCTTCTTTACTTAGTACATAGATCTCAGCTTCAAATTTAGTATGTGGAGTGATAGATCCTGGCTTACAAAGAACTTGACCGCGTTGTACTTCATCTTTTGCGATACCTCTTAGGAGAACACCACAGTTATCACCAGCAACACCGCAATCCATCTCTTTTCTAAACATTTCAACACCAGTTACTGTAGTGCTTTGAGTATCTTTGATACCTACGATCTCGATGTTGTCACCAACACATACTTGACCACGCTCAATTCTACCAGTAACAACTGTACCACGACCAGAGATAGAGAATACATCCTCAACTGGCATCAAGAAGTCTTTATCAGTTTCACGCTCTGGCTCAGGGATATACTCATCTACTGCATCCATTAGTTCAAGGATTTTTTCTCCCCATTCACCAATGTTACCAGCTTTAGCCTCTTCAAGAGCTTTAAGTGCAGAACCTGCAATAACTGGAGTGTCATCACCTGGGAAATCATACTCATCAAGAAGCTCTCTGATCTCCATTTCAACAAGCTCAAGAAGCTCTTCATCATCAACCATATCAGCTTTGTTCATGAAAACAACGATGTAAGGAACACCAACTTGTTTAGAAAGAAGGATGTGCTCTCTAGTTTGTGGCATTGGGCCATCTGCAGCAGAAACAACAAGAATAGCACCATCCATTTGTGCAGCACCTGTAATCATGTTTTTAACATAGTCAGCGTGCCCTGGACAGTCAACGTGTGCATAGTGTCTTTTATCTGTTTCATACTCAACGTGAGAAGTAGCGATAGTGATCCCTCTTTCTCTCTCTTCAGGAGCGTTATCGATTTGATCATAATCCATAAGCTCTGCTTCACCTTTAGTAGCAAGTACTGCAGTGATAGCAGCTGTAAGTGTAGTTTTACCGTGGTCAACGTGACCGATAGTACCGATATTTACGTGCGGCTTGGTTCGTTCAAACTTTTCTTTTGCCATTGTGTCCTCCGACTTGTTTTTAAATAGATTTGGAATTATACCAAAAAACTATTCAATTATTGCTTAATTTAAACTTTTTTTTAGCAAAACTTTGTTTTAGGCTTTGCAGGTGGAGCTCACGACGGGATTTGAACCCGTGACCTCTTCCTTACCAAGGAAGTGCTCTACCCCTGAGCCACGCGAGCATAAAGATAATAAACAATAATTGAATAGTTTTAAATATTAGCAATCGTGAAAGACTCTTAAATTAAATGATTTGATTTAAAAGTTTTGAAGCAGATTAACATTATACTTCAGCTTCCAGAATTTTAAAAGTGGAGCGGGTGAAGGGACTCGAACCCTCGACAACCTGCTTGGAAGGCAGGAGCTCTAGCCAACTGAGCTACACCCGCGTGTATAAGTGGTGGTCAGGGGTGGATTCGAACCACCGAACCCATAGGGAGCAGATTTACAGTCTGCCGTCGTTGGCCACTTGACTACCTGACCACTTAATTCTGGTCTAACACTGTTTCTAATATTTAAAGCAAGTTCAAATGGTGCCGCAACGAGGACTTGAACCCCGGGCCTGCTGATTACAAATCAGCTGCTCTAGCCAACTGAGCTATTGCGGCTTCTTGTGAACTTGAGCGAAATTATAGTGGGTTTTTTTTTAAATGTCAAGCTTTTTTGCTAAAAATGTAAAATTTTTTTATCTGTTACAATTTTTGGGCTGAATTCCCCCCCTTTTTGTTCTATCTCCTCTATCATTTCATTTAAATATACAGGTTTTATATGATTGATATAGAGAAGAACATCATCTCTTCTAAAATTTTTTTTGAGTGCATCAAAGAGTAACTGAGGGGTTAAGTGCTTACTCATTTTTGCAAGTCCTTCAAGATATGATGGGAAAGAGCACTCTATAACTGCAGCTTTGATACTTTTGTCACTATTTATTCGATCGATGATATTTGATATATCATAAGTATCTGAAGTTATCAGTATAGATCTTTTCTCTTTTGTATAGATATATCCACAACTAGCAACTGTATGATCAGTTGCTATTGCCTCTATATACTCATCCTCTCCAATGGAGTATCGTTTACCAATCTCTATAGGCATATACTCGATACAATTTGACTTGCCATTTACTAAAGGTATCTTAGAAAAATCTGGCCAAATTGAGTTGTTAAAAAAGTTTCTTTTAAGTTCATCTATCGTCTCTTTTAGTGCTGCAATACGGATAGGTTTTTTGAGTTCTGTATAGTAGTTATCAAGTATATATGCTATATCACTTATATGATCAAGATGAGAGTGTGTTAGCCATATAGTATCAAGATTTGCACTAAACTCCTCTAAAGTATCGATAAGGTTTCCAGCATCAATGACATTTTTATCATTGAGTAAAAATGAGCTTGTCCCAAAGCCTTTAAGCCTTGCTCCATATGCACCAAGGACTTCTATAGAGAATTTTTGTGATCTTTCTTCCTCTTTTTCATCGAAAACATCTTTAAACCTCTCTCTAACTTTTAGTATCTCCTCCTTATGTTCAAAAAAGAGATCAACAAGCTTTGGATCAAAGTGTTTCCCTCTCTCCTCTTTGATAAGTTTATAGATCTTCTCTAGTGGCCATGCCTTTTTATAGACTCGATCACTCCCCAACGCATCAAAGACATCAGCAAGTGCAGTAATACGACCATATATATGGATCTCTTCCTCTTTTAAACCTCTAGGATAGCCGCTCCCATCCCACTTCTCATGATGTTCATGTGCAACAATAGCAGCAGCTTTAAGAAGTGGTCTCTCAGAGTGGCGTATCATCTCATACCCTATTTGAGCATGTCTTTGCATAATAGCTCGTTCACTTTTAGTAAAGTGTCCAGGTTTTTTTAAGATCTCATCCGGTATAGCAACTTTACCTATGTCATGCATAGGACTTGCCTCTTTTAGAAGTTCAGCCTCATCCTCATCCATGCCAAGTGCAAGTGCAAGTATCTTCGAATACTCTGCAACGCGTTTGACATGATTGCCCGTCTCTTTACTTCTTGACTCTCCAATTGCTCCCATTGTAAAGACAACCTCTTTTTGAGTATCTTGAATCTCCTGTGTTAGTTGTGCAGATATAAGAGTCTCAGCAGCATAAGTAGAGGCTAACATCAACCTTTGCATATCTCTTTGATCAAAAGTAGATCGTGATCCAAGATGGTTGATAGCTTGAAATGCACCAATGATAGTGTTATTGTTATCAAACATAGGAATAACCATAATCGACTTTGTTTTATAACCTGTTGCCCTATCAACCTCTGGATTAAAGCGAGGGTCGCTATAAGCATCATTGATGATAAGTTTCTCCCCTGTTGCGATAGCATGACCAACGATACCAGATCCATACGGAAGCTCTATATGATCTATCTCATGAGCAACTTTTGTCCAGATTGTCTTTTTCTTCTCATCTACAACCCAAACTGTACATCGATCTGCACCAGAGAGTGCTCTACCCATATTGGCAAGTTGTTCTAAGATCTCATCAAAATCACGCAATGAAGAGATATCGGTCAAATAAGCAAATATCAACTCTAAAAGCTCTCCAGCATTTAACTCTTTTGTAGTTGCCATCTTGATTCCTTATTTTGTTGTCATCTTATGCACACCCCATCCCTTCTTAGCGTGAATATTTTGAAGAAAATATGAAGATACAGAGTCATTATACTCTCTTACTATCTCTGTAAAAAGGAGTTTTGCTTTCTCTAGTTCTCCTGATATATAGACTTCAAGTGCTTTATCATAGAGAAGTTTCAGTGCTTGATTTTGTATTGTATCTGCCATAAGTTCATAGAGTAAAACTGGCTCCTCTTTTCCCTTTACCTGTACTGGTTCTATCTTTCTATAGAGAAAACTCTTTTGCAATTTTGCCACAGTAAACTCAGTAATAAGGATAGGAGTACCATAGTTTTTAGTAAGTCCTTCTACTCTTGAGGCTAGATTTACCCCATCTCCAATTACTGTGTAGTTAAAGCGTGTATCGCTTCCCATATTTCCAACGATAACCTCAGCAGTATTGATACCTATCCCTATATGAATCTCTGGAAGGTTCTCCCTCACAAACATCTCATTTAAAGTATTTAAACGCTCAATCATCAACAGTGCACACTCACAAGCTTTATCTGCATGATCACTTACATCTATAGGAGCATTGAAAAATGCCATCACAGCATCACCGATGTACTTATCAAGCATTCCCTTTTTTTCTAATACGGCATTTGTCATAGGAGTAAAGTAACGATTGAGTAGTTTAATCAGATCCTCTGGTTTCATCGACTCAGAGATAGAGGTAAAGGAGCGAATATCACTAAAGAGGATAGTTAGCTCCTTCTTCTCTCCTCCAAGCCTAAGGGCATCTGGATTTTTGATAAGCTCCTTCATCAAATCCTCTGAAAGATAAGAAGAGAAGGCATCTTTTAAGAACTTCTCCTTTTTTTGCTGAAGATAAAATGCCAACACTTCGATCATAACTATCGAGAGTATCAAAGAGATAAGCGGATAAAAGAGATCTATATAAATATTGTAAGCAACAAAAAGATAGCGAACAAAGATATAGAGTAAAACATAAAAAGCAATATTGGCAACACTTCGCCATAAAACACTTTGAATCAGCAGTAAAAGTATAAATGGTACAAATGCCATAAGAAGTATCAACATATACTCCACATCTTTTGGATGCGTTATAAGCTCTCCTTGTAAAAAGTTTGACATGAAGGTATAGTGAAGAAGTGGTCCTGGAATATTGCCTATAGGAGTTGGTGCGATATCTCCAGCTCCAACTTCAGTGATCCCTAAAATTACAATCTTATCTTTAAAAAATGAGGGATCAACTTTACCGTTATAAAGATCTAAAAAGGAGATGATCTTATATTGTGAAAGCTTATAGAAGTTAAGCATAGTAAAACCATGCTCATCCACTTCAATCTTTTTTCCAGCTAGTTGGAGATGTTTTGCATCTACTCGTTTGATATCACTGTCAAAGTAGAGGCGAAGTCCTTGAATACCCAAAGAGGGATAGAGTGAGTCTTGATAATAGACCGCTACAGGATAGGATCGAAAGAGATGATCCTGTGCTGGAAGCGTTGTAAAACTTCCACTAAGAGTACATCCTTGCATAATAGTCGCTATATTCATCTCTGCAAAGGGAGCTGCTATAAAACTAGGCGTCTGGCTTTTGGCTATCTGGCTTTGAAGGAGATCTAAAGAGGAGTCAGCAAGAAGTTCTAACTCCTCATCTGTTATCTTTTGTGTTGCATTTTTTCGTAAAAAAAAGCCACACACACTTGCCTCTGGCATACTGAGTGCTTCTGCTAGTGCTGTATCATTCTCTTTATCTGTAGATTCAGAGAAGATCATATCCATAAGAACCACTTTTGCATCTTGTAGTTTTTCTACCCCTTTGGCGATGACTGATCGATCCCACGGCCATCTACCAAAGTGATTTACACTTGGTTCATCCACTGCAACAAAAACAACTTTATCACTTATAGGTTTATCTTGAAGTACAAAGTTTACATCATTAAAACGAAGAGAGAAGCTCTCAAATGGATCGATACGATAAAAGTGCAATAAAATAATACAAATAGCTATACACAGTGCTAAAAAACCTTGAGCAAACCTCTCTTTTTGCATCACTTTACTCTTTTAACAACTGCTCAAAGCTTTCAAACTCCTGCTTATTTTTTAGAGGATTCTCTATAGCTTTTTCTCCACTAAAACTTACAACATTTCCAGCTTGAAGGTCAAACTGCTTTGTCATCGTCATGATATACTCTTCTTGCTCTTTTTTATACTTCTCAAACCCCTCTTGCTGTCTCTTCATGAAACTCTCAAACTCAGACATTACCTTCTTCTTATAGAGCTGAAACTCCTCTTTTATACTTGCTATACCTATAAGCCCCTCTTTTAGTGCTACATAGGAGCTATTTTTATCAGCACTTACTATAAAGGTCGTCCCCTTGATACCAATAATAGCAAAATTTGTTTTGATCTTTAACTTGTTTTTGACATCTTTTGAGGTAATCTTATAGTAGATCTTTCCACCATTTTGTTTAAAATCAAGAGCATCCTCAAAAGCAATCACTGAGCGTTGTGCAACAACAACATCAGAGTTATCTGCAAGTTTTAAGACTGCATAAGAGTTGCGATATGTAGAGATGATATCTCCTGCTTGAATCTCATAACCCTCTTTTACTTTTGACTTTTTGATAGAACCTTTGTGGGTAACTTTGACGATCCCGTCAACTTTTTGTACAATTCCAATAGAAGAAGCAAATGCGACTCCAGCTAGTAACATAAGAAGAATAAGTTTACTCATCATAATACTCCGATTTGAGTTTTATGCTATTTTATCATAAAAGATATTAAGGAAGCACATGTTTTATACACTTTTTTCTCCTAGTGAGGGTAAAAATATCGGTGGAGAGGGCTCCTCTTTAACTCTTCTTGGAGGAGTAGATCTCAGAAGAGATATTCTTCAAAACTACAATAATATCATCCTAAATGATGATCAAGAGTCGATCAAAAAGCTCTTTGGATTTAAAAAGTTCACAGAGTGTGAAGCCTATATCGCTGATATCTTTCACACTCCAACACTAAAAGCGATCCAACGCTATGATGGTGTTGCTTATGACTATCTTCGATACAATGAACTAAATAGTGATGCCCAAAACTATATAGACAAACATACCATCATCTTCTCTAACCTCTTTGGTCCCATCAAAGCAGATGATATGATCCCTATATATAAAGTCAAACAAGGAAACAGTATAGGCGATATCAAACCAGAACTCTACTACAAAGAACGCTTTAGCTCTTTACTTGATGAGATGTTTGAAGATGCACAGATCCTTGATCTGCGTGCAGGGTATTATGAGAAGTTTTACAAAGTCTCCAAACCATACACAACACTCAAGTTTTTAAAAGGTGGCAAGGTTGTTAGCCACTGGGCAAAGGCATATCGTGGTATAGTACTTCGCCAAATGGCAAAAGAGCAGATAACTTCACTTGATGATTTTGCAAAGCTACAGATCCCCTCACTTATCTGCGAAGAGATCAAGCAGATTAAAAATAAAACAGAGATCATCTACTCTATCGTCGAATGAAAACAAAACAAGATCTTCACAAAGCACTTCTATCGTGGTATGAAGCAAACGGCAGACATGATCTCCCATGGCGAAATACAAACAATCTCTATCATATCTACCTCAGTGAAGTTATGCTCCAACAAACCCAAGTAGAGCGTGTCAGGGAGGAGTATTACCCTAAGTTTCTCGATGCTTTTCCATCACTCAAGAACTTAGCAGATGCACAAGTAGAGGATGTACTCTCTCTTTGGAGTGGTCTTGGCTACTACTTGCGCGCTAGAAATCTCCACAAAACCGCCAAACTTACACAAGGAGACCTCCCAACAACAGTCGATGAGTTGCTAAAACTTCCAGGTATAGGACGCTATACAGCAAGTGCCATCTGCTCCTTTGGACTAAAGCAAAATGTCCCTGTTGTCGATACCAACATCAAACGCGTTTTGATTCGCCTCTTTGCACTCAAAAATCCAAAAGAGGCAACCATCTGGCAAAAAGCCAAAGAGATCCTCAACCACAACAAACCAAAAGAGCACAACCTCGCCCTTATGGATCTAGGCTCACTTATCTGCACTCCAAAAGATCCAAAGTGCGACCTCTGCCCCCTTAAGTCCCACTGCCTAGGCAAAGAGATAGCTAAAGAGCTAGTAGCGGTCAAAAAAAAGGAGTATATAGCGATGGATCTCTTCTTTGGTATCCATATAAGAGATGCTCACATAGCAATGACTCCATCAACAAATGGCATGTATAAAGGGATGCTCGTTTTTCCAGAGGTTGATCCAATTGAGGAGAACTTTTTAGGAAGCTACAAGCATAGCTATACAAAGTATCGACTTACTGTCAATCTCTACAAAACAGACTCTATCCCTAAAGATGTCGTGTGGGTCGAATTAGAGAACTTTTTAGATGGACACTTCCCTTCACTTGTAAAAAAGGCAGCGAAGTTTTTAAATTTTAGTTAAACCTCATTCAATGCTCTTATTTTATAAAGGATCTTTGTTTTATCAGAAAAAAGGATATCAATAAGATAGTAACTTATCACTCTTTGTCCCTCTTTTTTAAGTGCTTTGTAGATGCGAAATCGTTTTACTTTACCTATTCTATCTACATCAGCAACCGTTTGAGTATCAAAAGGATAATGAAGTTTATAAAGTGACTCTAAACGATACAAAACTCCATTTTTTACAACATAAGCTACAAAAGGATTGAAGCGATTATGAATGGAGTTTGAGGTTTGTAGCAGTACAATATCCCTATTTCTTTCTTGATTGAGAACCTTGACATTACTCTTAAGCGTAAGTGCAAAATCAAGATAAAGCACCCTTTTTATCCGCCAAAGATGCTCCATCTCCTCTGTTATCTTGCTATATTTTTGATTTGACTCTTTTAAAGCATCATAACTTTTATATAAAGAGATAACAATAAGCGAAAAGATTACAATCGCTACCATCATCTCAATAAGAGTAAAAGCTCCTCTTTTCATGGGGTTGTGATCCTCAAAGTTGAGGCTGAACCATCTGGAAGTTTAAGAACTGTCCTTCCTATCTCTATCACAAGAGGAGTTTGTTCCTTCTCCTCAAACAAATCATCAAACTCCTTTGTATCGATCTTATCCAAACGCTGATAAAGTATCTTGGCTTTGATTTTTTTAAGTTCTTGCCGTAAGTCATCATCAAGATCAAATCGTACAACAGTTCGATCAAGCGTTAAGGAGTCATTTACAACTCCATAGTCTGTCCCTTGAAGTAGTGAAATATATTGTAAATTTTTCTGCATCTTTTGTAGATGAAGGAAGCTTGTTGTATTGTCAGACTGAAGCTTTAACAGTGCTATGACAACTACGGAGATGATCATAACTGCTACCATCACCTCTATAAGTGTAAATCCACCCCTTTTATTCATGTCCTAAACCGATACGAATAGCCTCATCAAGTGAAGTTTCTCCAGCTAAGAGCATCTCTTTTAACTGATGTGAGATTGTTTTTAGTCCCTCTCTCTCTAGCTCTGTTTTGATAGTATGCTCATCTGTAGTAGTTTTTAGCAGATCTTTTACATGCTCATTCATCACTAGTAGCTCCCCTATACTTCTTCGTCCTATATATCCTGTATAGTTACATGTAGCACACCCTATCGCTTTATAGATCCTACTCTTTGTTGGTAGATCATAATCCCTTGCAAACTCCTCTGCTAAAACATCCTCCTCTTTGCACTCTGTACAAAGTATGCGAACTAGACGCTGAGCAAGAATGCCTAAAAGTGATGAAGATATCAAAAATGGCTCTATTCCCATATCAACTAGTCTTGATATCGTTGCGGCTGCTGAGTTTGTATGGAGTGTAGAGAAGACTAAGTGTCCAGTAAGAGCTGCACGCACTGCGATAGAGGCAGTCTCCTCATCACGGATCTCCCCTATCATGATCACATCAGGATCTTGACGAAGGATCGAACGAAGTGCTGAAGCGAAGGTTAGCCCCACCTTTTCATTGACCTGTATCTGGGAGATGGAGTCACTTTTATACTCCACTGGATCTTCAACTGTCATGATATTTTTCTCTGGACTCTCTACCTGACGCAAAAAGGAGTGCAAGGAGGTGGTTTTCCCACTTCCAGTAGGTCCAGTTACTAGGATGATCCCATGAGAGGAGCGTAGCAGTTTTTTGATATCTCCCATGATCTCTTTATTAAAGCCTAGCTCACTGATATCTGGGATCTGAGAGCTTTGCATCAAAAGACGCATCACCACCCGCTCACCATAAAAAGTCGGCAAAACTGAGACACGCACATCAAGCGTCTCTCCAGCGATCTTGATCTGTGTTCGACCATCTTGAGGGATACGCTTTTCACTGATGTCAAGATTGGAGATAACCTTGATACGACTGATGATAAGGTTCACAACTTTTTTGTCAAGATCGGCGTTTTTTACAAGCATCCCATCGATTCGAAAACGCACCTCTCCTCGCTTCTCCTGTACCTCTATATGGATATCACTGGCTCGTTTTTTGATCGCCTGATAAAAGAGGGCATTGACAAACTTGATAATCGGTGCAGACTCTTCTGAAGTGAGGATATCTGAAGAGGTACGTAAAAAGTCCGTTAGTGAGAGCTCCTCTTCATCTGCCAACTCCTCCTTCTCATCCTGCATCGATTCGATCGTCTTATCGGTTCTAAGCTCTAGGTACTTGTTATAGAGCCGATCGAAACTCTCTTGATCTAGCAGTACCAAAGGGAGTTTTGTTTGGAGTTTTGTATAGAGGTTACTTGCTTCGACTAAATACTTCTGTGTAGTAGTAGCGACCTCTTTTTTTTCTACTCTTGTAAAAAGGAGATAGTTTTTTATACACAACTCACTTTTGATCCCCTCAACCTCAATTGGTTCTAATGAGTTATCATGAAGTGCTTCCATCACTCCTCCTCAATAATCTTCTTACTAATATCAATCCCCTCTTTACTACTTCCATCTTGCTGCTTTTTTTGAAATCTTGCAAAAACTCTCTTTTCATACTCCTCTTGGATTTTTGAAAGCTCTCCTAGCTCTTTTTGTAGTTTAGAGAGCTGTTCACTTTTATCGATCACATATGGAGTTAAGACAACAACTAGATTGTCATCCTCTACTCGCTCTTCTGTAGAGCTAAAAAGCCACTCTCCAATCCATGGGATATCTCCTAGAAGTGGAACTTTTGTTTTTGTTTTTTGTTTATAGCTTTTTACCAAACCACCTATAATGATACTCTCTCCATGTCGCAAAATCGCTTCGGTTTTGACATTCTGTTTAGAGGTCACTGGCTGTCTTGTAGCATTATTTGTCCCATCATCGATGATATTTTCAAGCGTTGCTTCTACATTTAGAGTAACTTTATCTTTTGAGGAGACACGCGGTTTTATCTTTAGAGTCAAACCTACATCTTCTCGTTTATAGGTCGTTGTTATACCTGTACCCACGCCTCCTGTATTGTTTGCTACACTTCCACTTACAACAGAGATCGTCTTACCCACATAGATAGATGACTCTTTATTGTTTACACAAAGGATCGATGGATTTGAAATCGACTTCGCAACTCCATTTGTTTTTAAAAAGTCTATCGCTGCATTTAGAGCAAATACTGTAGAGATATTTTCTGCATCCATTTTAGATATAATATCGCCCAAACCTAAAATAGGTGCACCCCCAAAATTAGCTGAAAGTGTATAAAGACCTCCTTGAGAGCCTAGTGATGCTCCATTAAAGCCATACTTTATGCCCAAATTTTTCGCATTGTTTCTATTTATCTCAATGATATTTGCTTGAACATAAACCTGATACTTCTCCTTATCAAGCTCATCGATAATCTTTTTGATACCATTGAGGATGATAGGATCGCCAACGGCGATGATGGCGTTGATCTCATCACTCTCGCTCACATTTGGTTTCAGTGTCGGATCTTTAAACTTCTGCTTAGAGATAATATCATTAAGACTCTTAGCAACCGCCTTGGCATCGGAGTTTTTAAGAGGAAAGATACGCACAGAGTTACTTGCATTTGCCTCTTTATCAAGCTTTGAGAGAATCGACTTGATCTTGGCAACATTCTCCTTTTTCCCTACAAGGATGATACTATTTAGTGCCTCATCCACTAAGATTTTTACCGGTTCTTGAAGTACTTTTGGATTAAAGATACTCTTATTTATCGCATCAAGCTTACTTTGCAACTTCTTTGCTTCTGTATTTTCGATATGGATCACATCCACACTGAGCTTTCGTGGCTGATCAAGCTCAGATATAACCTTTTTAATTGTTTTGATATTTTTTGGATAGTCGGTTATTAAAAGAGTATTGCTCTCTTTAAGAGTCATAAGTTTAGCAGTTTTAGAGATAAGGTAGCGAATCTTTGCAGCTATCACATCGACATTTTCATAATGTATAGGCATCGTATAGGTAAGCATCAAGTTACCAGAGAGTCTTTTGGGATCTGTTACAACTTTAACGGTATGTTTTGCTGCCTCATTAGATCGTACCACACTATAAAAGGAGCCATTATCAGCTAGTGTATATCCTTTTGTCTGTAAAACAGAGATAAGTATATCTATCACCTCATCATCATATATAGGTGCACTGCTTATAAAATTTATATTTCCACTTATTGGGTAGTTTACAAGGATATTTTTCCCTGTGATCTTTGCAACAAGTGCAATAAAATCCTTAATAGCAAGATCAGAAAAGCTTACATTTACCTCTTCTCTCGCCTGAGTATTTCCAAAAAGGAGTAAAAGCATAAAAAAGATTTTAGCGATTGATTTCATAGAGTAGTTCCTTCTCTTGATTGTTTCTTAAAATAACGATAGAGAGCTCATCAAGCCTCTCTATCTTTTTATATATATCAAGGGCATCTTTATAAGATTGCAATCTTTTATTATTTGCCTTTATAATAAGATCTCCCTTTTTTAATCCTAACTGAGCAAACTTGCTTCCAGGCTTGATCCACTTCACCTCAAAGCCTTCAATTTTACCATCTTTTTTCCTCTCTTGGATAGAGATATTTTTCCATATTTGACGCGGATGTTTTGCAAAATACTTTACATCATCTGTCTCTACTTGATGAATATTTTCTTGTTGATAAACATCTAAAGTATTGCGACTAGGAGCCTTTTTAAAATCTCTCCCCTTTTGCAACTTTAAAACAAACTCTTTTGCATCTTTTGTAAAGATCACTCTGTTGAGTTCTATTGCTTTAAGTCTATATCCCTCAAAGCTCTCTCCAACTCCAACAATCGTTGTCTTTTTCTCATCTCCTTTTTTAGCAACAATAGCAAATCCCCTCTTTTTGTTGCCATAAAGCCCTTTTAGTATCATAGAGTCGATATTTATCGTTATCTCTCTTTTACTGTCTACTAAAGTACTCTTAGATGGATGTTTGTTAAAAGCAAAAACTCTTGCAAGATCAACACGAATATACTCAGGCGTAAAGCTATAGCTCCTTTTTAAACTCACTCCCTCCAAAGGCAAAAACCAAAACAGACCAACCCCTATAGCCTTAGCGATCAAAAAGAGGATAAACAGTATAAGGAGATATGAAGTTGGTATCTTAGAGACTCTGCTCATAGCTATACTCCCCACTTTTTTCTCTTCTCATCTTACGCAAAAGATCTTTATACTCATTTTTCATCACTTTTGATGGTTTAAGGACTAGCTTAACTCTCTTTTGCTTTAAGAATATACTTCCCCTTACTTTACCAAAAGGAGCATTCGCCTCAAAAACTATCTCTAATGGATCCCATAATCTATAAGAGATCTTGAGTTGATCTACTTGTGTTGGCAAAAAGCTCCGTGCAACTCCACTTAGTCGTATCTGCTTTGCCTCTATAACATTGTAAATCAGATAGGTTGTGATATGAAGATCCATTATTTTTGCTACACGAATATGTTCGATATAGAGATTAGCATTTTCTATATCAAGTCCAAATGCTCTACTGCTTACTTGTTCATTATCTATAACAGCTTTGTAGTTTTTCAACTCTCTCTCAGCATAGTAGTAGAGATTTTTTTTAGGTAAAAATATAAGCAACGCCATTATAAAAAAGAGTAACAAAGATACAATCTTCACAAGCCTCACTGCCATGTTATCTCCATCTCAAGATCAACCCCATCTTTTGCCTTCTTTAGTAAGAAGTTTGTGATATTGTAAGTGCCATTTAGAAGCTTTGATACAAGTGTGTTTGCTATACTGACATCGATACTCTTTCCCTTTATTCTAAGGATATTGCCTTTTTGCTCATACTTTATGCCACTTTTTTTCATCCTACTACTTTGTAGAACTCTTAAAAGTTCTCGTTTTCTTTTTACAGAGTAGGCACTTTTAAGTGCTTTTAGCTTCAGTGCAAGATCCTCTTTTGTTTTATACTCATTTTGAAGATCTTCTAGCTCTATCTGCTTCTTTGAGACACTATAAACTCCAAAAAACAGAACCATTATGCTAAGAAGCAGGATATAGAGTGGATTGAGTCTATTCATAGTGTTACCTCCACTCTTATTAGATTTTTATGAAGCTTTTTAATCTGTAGCTTATACCCTTTTAAATAGTTTTGAAGCTCTTTTGTCTCTTTTAGAGCTAAGGTAGCACTCACCCTTTGTTTCTCTATCGATATCGATTGAAGATACCCTTTTGTAAGATACACTACCTTAAAGAGTATAGATACTACTTTGCGTACTCTTTTTTGTTTTTTATCGATCTTCTCATATCTTTTTAGGATGCTTCTATTTTGTGTGAGCGTTGGTAGAAGATTATAGCGACTAAAGAGCTCACTAGATCGTTTTTGAAGATCCACCACCTCCTTGTTGATACGCCACCACTCTAAACCATATAAAAACCCAAAAAGTACAAAAAGCAGACTAAACATATAGAGTCTCTTTTTTGCTATTGGGGCAACAAAGTGATCAATCTTTATCGATCTTTTTGAGAGTTGTAGCATCTGTAAATCAAGCTCTTTTAGCTCTGTTTGCTCTAAAAATGGGAGCTTAAGGATGATACCATCTACCTCTTTTAGCATCCATCCATCTGCCACCCTAGCTGGAAGCATATCAACACTTAGCTCACTTTGAGCAAAATAAAAAGAGTCTATCTTTGTAAGATCAACCCCTTTTTTAACCAAAAGCTCCCTAATAACTCTCTCTTCATAAGCAAAACCAACATAACGCTCCCCTTCATAGTAGCCAAAGTAGCTAAACTCTCCATCAGGTAAAAACTCCTCAAAGAGTGAAGGCAGAAGCTTTTTTGCCTCTTTTTCATTGTTAAGAGGCAGATCAAATACTCTAACCCAGTACAAAGCTGGAGAGAGGATCATAGCAACCCTCTTTTGCGTCTGCTTTATATCAACATCTGGATCAAGAAAGAGAATCTCTCTATCACTTTTGAACTTCAAAAACAAACCGTTTTGCCCTCTTTTTTCTTATATCATACTCAAACTCAATCATCCCAGAGTTCCCTTCGCTTTGTATATCAATATGCACAAGGATAATAGGCTCAAAGAAACTATAGCTAAAAAGTGTAAGCATACTCTTTTGCTCTTGGCTAAGACCTATATCTGCTAACTTCTCATAAGCTCCACCATTTTGAGCCAAAACCTTAGCACGCTCCTTTGAAACTCCAGCAACAAACTCCCAAACCTCTGCAGATGCAAAGTTGAGATCAAGCTTTGTTGTGTTATCTTCATTATAAGAGAAGATTTTATCAAAATCGAGCTTAGAGAAGGGATCAACCCCATCTTTTTTCGCATAATCCAATAAAATCCTCTCCATCTGTTTTGAAGAGACGATCGCATCACGATAGAGTGTTGGATCTCTATAAAAGAGATCGCTTCTATAACTTCCATCCTCTTTGATACCACCCATAGCATCAAGAATATAGTCATAAAGATCACTGCCAAAGCCATAACTTCTTAGAAAATTTGCTAATCTCTCTTGTCGTTTCTTATCTTGTGTAGTACTGTTTTTGGCAAATGTATTGATATTGACTCTATCACGTGCACTCTTTAGAGAGATGAGTATGCGATAGCCTTGTGTCTCTAGTGGTATCATCGATGCTGATTCTAGCAGTGTTGATAGTGCTATCGAACTATTTTCATCTGCAACAGCTTTTATCTCAGGAGAGTTTTTTAACAGATCTAAAACATCCTCGATAATGACTCCAGTTTGAAGCATGAAACGCTCTTTGTTGAGTGTCTGCTTTGCTTTACTTAGCGTTTGCATACTCCACCCTATCACTATCGTCATCAGCATCACGATCACCAAAGTGATCAGCAGTGCAACACCTTGTCTCATTGGATACTCATTGAGAAGATAGGTAGCAACATCGCAGCAACGATAAACCCGATACTTCCACCCACAAAGAGCATCAAAGCAGGTTCTAACAGACTTAAGAGCATAGAGGTTTTATCACGATTTTCTTCAAAGTAGAGCTCAGAGATATTGCTAAGAACCGCTTCGATCTGGCTTGTCTCCTCCCCTAAAGCGATCGTTTGCACAAAGGCGTAGTCGATCTTGTAGTTGGCTTTAAGCAAAGAGGAGGAGAGCGTTTTTCCTTCAACCACATCTTTAGAAGCATCCAAAAAGAGCTGCTTGATCACACGGTTGTTGAGGATATTTGCACTGAGGTTGATCGTTTGTACAAATGGCACACCACTTCGAACAAGCAGACTTGCCATATAGGCAAATCGGGCAAGTTCACTTCGCTCTATCAAGCTGCCAAAAAAGGGAATCTTGAGCAAAAGGCGATCAACCCAGTAGGCAAACTTTTCACTTTTTTGCCGAAGCAACATAAAAAGTGCAACAAAAATAGCGATAAAAACAAGCAAGATCATGTAGTTATGTGTAAAAAAGTCAGCAAGTGCTATCACCACTTTTGTTGGAGTTGGAAGCTCTTGATGCATACTTGCAAAGATAGAGGTGATTTGTGGTACAACAAAGGTAAGCATAAAGGCGATCATAATAAGTGAGACAGCAATCATAAAGCCAGGATAAGCAAAAGCACTCTTGATCTCCTTGCGAAGCTTCTCCTGCTCTTTAAGAAAGTCTGCAAGTTCTAACAAAACCTCATCTAAGATCCCTCCATCCTCACTTACTTTGATCGACTGCTTGTAAAACTCTGGAAGGAGGAGTACCTTTTGCTCATTTAAAGCTGCATAGAAGTTTTTTCCCTCATCTAAAAGTCTATTTACCTCACTTAAAAAGAGAGAGAGCCTCTTGTTGTTTGTGTAGTGGTTTTGTACCACACGCAAAGCTTGAACGATGCTAATACCAGAGCGGATATAGGTAGCAAGTTCACGAGAGAGATTGGAGAGATCCTTTGGAGAGATCTTATAGGTTCGTTTGAGACTCAAGTGGTCAAAAATAGAGGCTCTCTCCTCTTTTATAGAGCTATAGAGGATCTTTTGGTTTTTGAGTTTTGCTTTTGCTTCAGCTAAGGAGGAGGCTTCGATCTTGTCATTTACCTTTTGACCTGTAGCATCGATCCCTTTGTAGCGATAGATCATAGAAGCACCTTTTGTACAAGCGACTCTCTTTTTTGTAAGAGACTATCTAGTGAGTCATAAACCTTCTCATCCTCAAAGTAGTCGCTAAAGTCATAGACTCTATCTTTATACTCCACAAAGATCTGATCTCCTATCCCATCTCTATAGATACGATAGGAGAAGCAGAGATCTTTTTGGACTCCGTTTGCATCAAAGTATGGATCTAGTTCTACCTGCTCCATCCCTAACAAAGAGTTGTAACGATAGATCTTTGGATCTACATCAAAAAGAGTACTCAAGCTTTGTGTAACATTTCCATCAAGAACTACACTGCAAGAGCTACACCCCTCAAAACAGACAAAACGAGCCTCTTTTTCAAAATCTTTAGCCAGAAGAAAGGCTTTAAGGTTTGCAAGTGTAGGGAGGGTATTTTGGCTTTTACGCTTGATCGTCTCAAGAGAGCCGATGGCAAACATATAGACAACTCCCATAATCACAACAACAAGTATCAACTCTATCAGCGTAAAAGCTCTTTGCAAAGTTCTACTTACACTCGCTTAGCTTGATATCACGTGCTTCACCGCTACCACCCTCTTTATGATCAGCACCTAAAGAGATGATCTCTATTTGACCATCATCATTGATATATATAAAGTCGCTTCCCCAGCTATCTTTTGGCATCTTGTTATCTTTGAAGTAGCCGCTTTTTGAGTAGTTAGGATACTTTTCAGGATCAGGATTTTGCACAAGTGCTTTGAGTCCCTCTTCAGTTGAAGGGTACATCCCATTATCTACTTTGAACATATCAAGCGGACCATTATAGATAGATTTCATCTGCACACATGTTAGCTTCTCTTTTGCCTCTGCACCTTTGCCTGTGAGGTTAGGCACAACCATAGCGGCCAAAAGCCCCAGTATCACAATCACAATCATCAACTCTATAAGTGAAAAACCCTTTCGCATCATCATCCTTTAGATATCACACTTTTTTGTGATGATACAAAGTGGACAGAAGTTTGCTATACCTGCTATTAGAGGGATAATCCCTAGATAAAACCACACTACACCAGTTGTTACACCAACGCCTATAAGCACTAACCCTAACACGATACGAAAAACTCTACAAAACTTACGAATCTTTTGAACTTTTTCTGCTGAGAGATCTCTAAGTCCCATCTTTTCTCCTATAAAAATCAAATATAAATTTATGATATCAAAACTTTTTAAAAAAGTTACGATACAATCGCAAAAACTAAAAACAAAGTGAGATTAAAAATCATGAGAGAAAATACTTACAAAGAGCTGATGGTTCATGTGCCAGTTTGTACACATAAAGAGCCAAAAGACGTACTTATCATCAGTGATGATGCCTCTTCTATGATCGATGAAGTTGCAAAATACAATACAATAAATACAAAAACAATCAACAAAGATCTTGATACACTCAGAGAGCTTGAAAACGAGAGCTTCGATGTTGTTATCAGCGAAGCTGCAATCGATCCAGTAAGCACAGCACATATCAATAGAGTGCTTAAAGCTGATGGGCTTGTGGCATTTGCCCCTTTTGATCTAGAAAATCAAGAGCAGAGCAAGACAAAACTTAAAGAGATAGGCAAATACTTCAAAATAGCAATGCCCTACTCACTCCTTGCAACTACCTCAAAAACTGCCGTACTTGCCTCAAAAGAGTACCATCCAACAGCCGATATCAACCTTCAAAGAGCTGACCTTACCGATGGTTTTACGGTGTATAACTCCGACTTACATGTAGGGATCTTTGCGATGCCGACCTACATCAAAAAAGCATATCTTGGTATCATCAAAAACTAGATGGCTTTTAAGTACGCTATAGCCCTCACCGGTGGGATCGCAACGGGCAAAAGTACCGTTGCTTCGCTCCTTGCACTCAATGGTATGCGTGTTATCGATGCCGACAAGATAGCACATACTCTTCTTGATGCCTCCAAAGAGTGGGTTAAGGAGAGCTTTGGAGCAGAGTTTGTTACTCCAAAAGGGGTCGATAGAGCTGCTCTAGGAAAGCTAATCTTCTCCGATAGCGAGAAAAAGCAACTACTTGAAGCCTATCTTCATCCAAAGATCAAAGCCGAGATAGAAAAACAGAGTAAAAAGCAAGATAGTTTTGGCTTTCCCTATCTCATCGACATCCCCCTCTTTTTTGAAAACGGCAACTATCCGATACAAAGAAGTGTCGTTGTCTATACACCGCCAAAACTTCAGCTAGAGCGTTTTATCAAGCGTAACGGATACAGCAAGGAGGAGAGTCTGCGACGTATCGCTTCCCAACTTCCTATCGACGAAAAAGCAAAAAAAGCCACATGGATCATCGACAACTCCAAAGATCTCAAACATCTCCAAAACGAGGTAGAGAAGTTTGTCGAAACAATCAAAAAAGAGTATGGCAAATAAGGAGCTCATCATGCAACTTTCAAAATACAGTGCAAACGGAAATGATTTCGTTATCTTTCATACATTTGTAAAAGAGGATCGAAGCGAGTTAGCCAAAAAACTCTGCCACAGACAAGATGGCATAGGTGCCGATGGCTTGATCGTTATCCTCCCTCACAGTGAGTATAACTTCGAGTGGCAGTTCTACAACGCCGATGGCAGCGAAGCCGAAATGTGTGGCAATGGCAGCCGTGCTGCTGCACACTACGCCTACACAAACAACCTTGCCCCAACAAAGATGCGTTTTTTAACCCTTGCCGGTGTTATTCAGGCTGAAGTTGATGGCGATATGGTACAAAGCGAACTCACCCCTCCTAAGATCCTTGCCAAAGAGATAGAGCATGGTGGCAAAGTATGGTGGAAGATCGACACAGGTGTACCGCATATGGTCACTTTTGTCGATGATATCGAGCACTTCGATATCGAAAGTGCAAGAGAGCTACGATACAAAGAAAACGCCAATGTCAACATCGCCAAAGTCTTAAAAGATGGCAATATGCGCGTACGCACCTATGAGCGAGGTGTAGAAAATGAAACCTTAGCATGTGGAACAGGTATGGCAGCATGTTTTTACCGTGCACTCCAAGAAGGACGCATCAAAGATGCCATAGAGGTCTATCCCACAAGCGGTGAGACACTCTATCTCGGAGTCAATGAACGAACGATCACCTTCAAAGGCAAAGTGCGTAAGAGTTTTGAGGCGATTGTGTAGTTCCATTTAAGTATCATTTTGTTTGTTATTGCCGGATTTTTCTGTTTAACAAACAAAAGTAAGTGTTAAATCTCTATAGAGCTTTTAACACACATCTCTTTTTTAAGAATAGTAAAGATTTTTTTCAAAATATGCAAAAAATATTGCAAAATGCAATATTTTTGGAAATTAACATACAAAACAGATGTTTGTTAATCTTGATTTTTCGAGTTGATTTGTGTAAAATGTTTGTTAATAAATAGTTATATAACTAAAGGAAGGTGATGCCAATCTCAAATCCAGATATTAAAAAACTGTATGGATTATCAGCAGGAAGATGCAATTTATGCAACATATCATTGTTTCAAAAAGATATTCATATTGGAGAAATGGCACATATTATTGCAAAAAATTATAATGGAGCAAGAGGTTTAAAAGAGCAAGTAAATGACAATAGATATGAAAATTTAATTTTATTATGTCCAAATTGCCATACAAAAGTTGACAAAGATCCTGATAGTTATAGTATAGAATTTTTAATCAATGTTAAACAAAGACACGAACAAAATATACAAGAACAATTATCTAACAATAAAAGAGATAAACAACAGGATATTAAAGCTTTAAAAATATTAATGCAATATTGGAATTTTTTTGATTTAGTAAGGCTTGTAGATACTTTACCAAATTATATACATTTAGATTTCTTTAATGTATATGATGTATTTAATGATTTTATAATATCTTACCCACAATATAGACCGTTTTATAGTAATGAGTTAGAAAATTATTTTATAAAATTTTGGAATTCTTATGTAGATTTATTAAATATATTCGAAAAACAAGTTCCTCATCCTGAAATCTTTGTTGCGAGTTTACAAGTTTTTACACAAGCAGACTTTAATTTAAATATACATTTAAATAAAGATTTACCTTGTGATATATACAATAAATATTATCAAATAATTGAGGAAAAGAAAGAAGTTTTTTTAAAAGGTTATTATGAGTTGTTGTATTTTTTAAAGAATTATTATAGGGAAGTTATATAACAAATCATTGGAGAGAAATATTTGACCCTGCGGCTCAAATATTTCTCAACTCAACCGTTGTATGTAAGGAAAAAGATGACATTTGATGCTCTGTGGAAAATTTTAGAAAAAGAAATTCCAAACAAAATAAACCAGCACGATGGATTAAATTTTTTTATAAAAAATAGAGCTAAATTTGAGGGTTGGTTTAAAGTCGAATTATGCGACATTTTATCAAAATATACAAATAATATTACTCCAGAAAAAGATCGAATTGACATAGTATTTGACAACTGGGCATTAGAATTAAAAACATCAAATACTAACTATTGCTATAAAGATGTCGAAAATAAAACCAGACCAATCACAAAAAATATTATGAGTATTATGAAAGATATTATTGATTTAAGAGATAATAAAAATTATAAGAATAAAGCTGTGGTTTTTATTATATTTCCATTGTCAAAAAATACTAAAGATTGGAATAAGCATATCTTAAAAATAAAAAATGAACTAAAAGAATTAAAAGAAAAAGAGTTTAGTTTTAAAAATGGAGTGAATGCTATATTGTATTGTGGCTTAGTGTAAGGTATAAAACTATTAAAATATGTTAGACTGACATTAAAAATTATAGGAGTGAATATGCCAACAATATCAATGTTTTATGGAATAATTATTAGAATGTATTGTGCTCCAAAAGAGCATAATCCACCACATATTCATGTTTATTATCAAGATGATAAAGCTGTGATTGATATAAACAAGGTTGAATTAGTAGAGGGAAAATTACCAAAAAATAAATTGAGAGTTGTTTTAGCTTGGGTAGAACTTAGAAAAGAGGAACTCTTAGCTGATTGGAAACTGGCACAAAATGGTGAATTGCCGTTTAAAATAGACCCTTTAAAATAGGAGGTTTGAAATGTATTTAGCTGTAAAAGATGTAAAGCCATTGGAAAATTATTATCTACTTTTAAAATTTGAAAATAATGAAGAGAGAGTTTTTGATGTAAAACCCTATTTAGAAATTGGTAAATTTCAAGAATTAAAAGATGAAAATTTATTTAAAAGTGTGAAAGTATGTTTTGATAGTATAGAATGGGCTAATCAATTAGATTTAGATCCTGAGCTTTTATATAAAAAATCATACAACAAATCGTAGGAACTAACAAGGCTATACTTGCAATATTTTAGACTCTATCTTGAAAATTTGCTTTTGTTGTAATCCAAATTTAAAAGTGAAAACATCGCCTTGTAGTTCAACTCAACCGTTAACATAACAATATTATCTTTTTACTTCTATCTCTTCAAATAAGTAAGAGAGTACAAAAACTCCCTAAAACAAAAAAGACCAAAGCAATTTTAATGCTAAAAGATAAAGTAATCCTGCCATAAGTTGTTTGATGTGGTGTTGTTGAAGTTTAAAGTGCATCATATAATTACCAATATAACCACCAATGATAGCAGAAAGAGCAACAAAAATAAGTAAAATCCAATCAAGTGGTACATAAGATGCATAAGTAAAAAAGGAACCAAGTGCTGAAAAAGGCACAACAAAACTCACAGCAACAGCAACTTTTTTAGGCTCATATCCAAGAAGTGCTAAAAGAGGGATGAGGATATTTCCTCCACCAACACCAAGTAACCCTGATATAAAACCAACTCCACCCCCTACTCCAAAAAGTGTATACTTAGATTCTGCATGGGTTAATGCTTTTTTCTTCCCAAACATCATCATAGTAGCAGAATAAAAAAGAAGCAACATAAAAAGAAATTTAACAATCTCTTTATCTATAAAATTACTACTATACGCTCCAAGAGGAGCAAAAATAAGCATAGCAATAGCAAGAGGAAAAACAGATTTATACTCCACGATTTTACGTTTCATATTCATTATACTTGAAGTAATGGTAGTAGATGCTCCAGCAAAAAGTCCAATTGCCTTTGACACATCAAAATCAACTCCTAAAAAATGAAAAATAGGGATAAGTGCCACTCCAGCACCTGCTCCACCCATAGAAAAAAGGATAGAAAGTACAAGTGTAATAAATGAATAAAAAAGATAATCGTGCATTTTATACCTCCACTATTTTATAACTGGTGGTGTGATATGTTTTCCAAGAAGGGCATAACTTTTACCAACACGTGCAACTGGAGAAAAATCAAGTGTGATTTTTTCTTTATTACTAATAATTGCATCATCAATAAATTGTGCTTTTATCTCTACAATAAGCGGAATAGTTTTTGAGCCTTTGAGTTCTATCTCTTGATATAATTCACAACAAAATGCACTATAAACTCCACTTACCATAGGTGGAAATCCCTCTACAACCTCTACTGTTTGAATATCAAATGCAGTTGCTTCACTCTCATTTGATGCAAGTTCTTTAGAGCTAAAATGCATCGCTTCAAGATGATTCTCATCAACCATACAAATAGTACATTTTTTTGTCTGACGTAAGTTTTTGAGTGTATCTTTTGGAGTTCCATCACTCTTATGCCCAATACTTACTATCATTGTCGCAGGTTCAGAACTAAGCCCCATAAAATAGCTAAATGGTGCAATATTTACAAGCCCCTCCTCATTTTGAGTGACAATCCATGCAATGGGTCGTGGGATAATTGTTTGTGCCATAAGCTGGTAACGTTGTGTAAATTCTTTATCTTCATAATGAACAATCATTTTTTCATCCTTACTTTATAAAAATATATCCATATTATCAATGCAACAAAACTCATCCCAAGGCTCATCACCTGTCCTTGTGTAATTTCATTACAACATACATATCCTATCTGGGTATCTGGAGCTCGAAACATTTCTGCAATAGAGCGAAAGATTCCATAACTAAAAGCATACACTAAAAGAAGCTCTCCTGAAAATTTCTGATATTTTTGATAACTATATACCACTATAAAAACACCAATCCCTTCAAGTAAAGCTTCATAAAGTTGTGAAGGGTGACGAAGTGTTCCATGGACTAAAATTCCCCAAGGAACATCTGTAACACGGCCTACAAGTTCTTGATTTAAAAAGTTTCCAATCCTTCCAAAAACATATGCTAAAGGGATACTTAATGCAACAACATCCATTAATTTTCCAAAGGAAACTTTATACTTTAAAGTATATAAATAACTCCCTATCATAAACCCAATGATTGCTCCATGATAACTCATCCCACGAATCCCAACAAATTTCCCATCTATAAAAGGATTAAAAATTTGCCAAGGATGTGTCAAAAAATACGATGTATGAGGGTCATAAAATAAAATATACCCTACCCTTGCACCCAAAATAACCCCTACCTCAGCAAATAAAAAATAACTATCAAGTTGTGTAGAGGTAATCTCAAGATGGTTTTTTTTCACGAAATATTTTGCAATCATCAAAGCACTCAAAAGTGCCAAAACATACATCAACCCATACCAATGCACAGGAATAGAAAAAAAAGTAAAAGCTACTGGATTAAAATGCTCATAAATATGATTCCAATACTCCATATCAATCCTTCAGTGCTTGTGCAATAAGCTCAATAGGGTTTTTAAATACTGTCTTACTCTCAATACCCATTGCATTATTAATTTGCATACGACAAGCAGAACACTCAGCACTCACAACATCTGCCTGTGTTGCTTCAATCATTGCCGATTTTTTCTTCCCAACAGCTTGTGATAGATGAAATTTCTCACTTTGCATCGTTACACCACCAAATCCACAACAAGCATTTGGATCGCTCATCTCTACTATCTTATAATTTGTTCGAATCAGACTTCGTGGTTCTTCATAAATACCTTGCATTTTTCTTGCGTGACAAGGGTCGTGATAGGTAACTATTTTTGTATCTTTTTTCTTTTTTGCTAAGATAGATTCAAGTTCTGTATGGTTTTGGAGCCATTCTGTTGCCATAAATACTTTTGACATCACTTTTTTTGCTCTTTCTTGCCATTGTGGCTGGTCATGAAAAAAATGCTCATAATCAATTTTTAACATCGCACTACAAGTTGCTTCAGGAACTAAAATAGCTTCAATATCCTCTCCAAAACTCTCAAAATACTCAATATTGTGTTTTGCATTATAATCAACCGTATCAAAATCCCCTGTAAAATAAGCAGGAGCCGCACAACATTTTTGGTCTTTTGCTAAAAAAGCATCAATTTCTAAAACTTTTAAAATTTCAAGTAAAGAATCTCCAACATTAACATAATTATAATTACTCAAACATCCAATAAAAATAGCAACTTTTCTTTTCCCACCATTATTGATATTTTCTTTGTGTTTATTTAAAAATGATTTTCTTTTTAAACTTGGCAACACCCTATCTGTCTTTAACATAGGAAAATTAAATCGCGAATTCATCGAATCTCTATCTGCTTTAATTTTAAATCCACACGTTTGAAATGCCCATCCAAACTTAAATGCCAAATCATTTAACCAACGATGGCGTAAAAGGAGAAAAAAAGCTTTTTTATACCAAGCAATGCCATATTTTTGAGCAATATCATTTCTTACTTGTTCTATAAGCATATCTGTTGGCAATGATTTTGGACAAGCCTCCACACACGCAGTACATAAAAAACAACTCTCAAAAATATCTTTTGCATTCTTATCTAATTCAAGTACCCCTTTTTTATATGCACCCAAAAGATCGATAAAACCACGAGGAGAAGTTACCTCATCTGCATTGACATTATGAATTGTACAAACAGGAATACATTTTCCACATTTCACACAATCATCTGCAAACTCTTGAAAATTAAAAATATCCTCTGGCTTCTTTTGCATCTATACTTTACCTTTATCTATAAAAAATTTTCGTATTGTAGCATACTCTATACAAATGCACTACTCAAATATCCAACAACACCACTGGTATCTCCACTTGCATCTGCACTTGTTCGATAATCAAGTATCACACTTTGTAGTGCTAATTTTTTTGCAACCAAAAGCATCGCTTCTACTCCTATCTTTCCACATGCTTCACAACCATTATGCAACAAAGAAAGCTCTAACTTTTCCACTGCTTCTATACAGACCATATCTCTTTTTTTTGCTTCATAAAGTGGATAATAATGACTCAAATCAGTACTAATAATCACTCCCCACTCCTCATCTTCTAATACACTCTCTATCACTTGTGCTAAAAATGATGGGTCTTCTTTACTATATACTATCTCTATTATTTTTGCATCTGGTTTATAATGTTTGATAAAAGGAAACTGTACCTCTGTTGAGTGTTCAAAGTGGGCTTGTTCATAACAAGAAAATGAAAATTTTTCTATGAGTTTTTGAGCCATTATTTTATCACTCTCTATCTCTCCAAAAGGGGTTGCATAGCCATCAAAAAGGCACAAACTACTCCCATCAAATGCAACCTTGTGCGATGGCCCAATCACAACAAAATTCTTTTTCTCACTTTGTTGCAATAAACGATATGCCACATTAGCACTAAATCCCGAATAGATATATCCAGCATGAGGAACAATAAATGCCTTTGCATCAAAATTTGGTAATTTTGAATGCTCCTCTAAAATCGAATTAAAATGCTCAAAATAAACTTCAATCTCCTCTTTTGTTTGTGGATAAAAACTCCCACGAACACTCTCTTTACGTATCATTTCCATACCCCTTGAATTTTTGTTTGACATTTTTTACACTCCCCTTTTTGTACATCAAGCCCTCTGATTTTTGTATCATATCCCTCTCTTTGGATTAATATCTCTCCACATTTTTTACAATATGTGGCACTATCATACAAAACATTTCCAAGATAAACATACTCAAGTCCTGCTTCCTTTGCAATCTCCTTTGCCATAAGAAGTGTATGAAGTGGTGTTGGTGGAGTATCTTGCATCTTATAATCTGGATGAAAAGCACTCAAATGCCAAATTGTTTCTTTTCCTATCTCTTTGGCAATAAAATGTGCCATCTCTTTAAGTTCCTCTTTTGAATCATTTACACCGGGGATAACAAGTGTTGTTACTTCCATCCAAATAGATGATGTAGCAAATTTTTTTAAATTTTCTAAAACACCATCGAGTGAAGTTTTTAAAACCTTTTTATAGTAACTTGGAGAAAAACTCTTTAAATCAACATTAATAGCATCAACCCAATTAAGCATATCCTCAAAAACTTCACGTGATTCATAGCCACTTGAAACAAAAACATTTTTTAATCCTACTTCTTTTGCAAGTATCCCAATATCTTTTGCATAAGGGTACCAAATGGTTGGTTCATTATATGTATAACTTATACTTTTTGCTTGATGCACAAGTGCTAATTCTACAATTTGCTTTGGAGTATAAGAGATGTTTGTATTGATATTTGAGGTTTGAGAAATAGACCAATTTTGACAAAATGGACAACGAAAATTACACCCAACAGTCCCTAATGAAAGCGATTTTGAAGTGGGTAAAAAATGATAAAGTGGCTTTTTTTCAATAGGGTCTAAATGAAGAGCACTTGGATGGTTATATGTTAGATTGACAAGTTGTTTGTCTTGATTTGTATTGACACCACAAATCCCTGTTTTACCCTCTTTTAAAGTACAATAATGCAAACACAATAAACACGTAATACTTTTTTCATCATCATTGAAGCGGTGGTATTGCATCAAATACTTCCTTTATATGTTCATCATAATATCTATATATATCTGGATGATATTCATAAATAGAAGGGTTTGCTCCAGCTTTATAACTCAAATGCTCTAAAAAAAGTTTTGGTGTTTGTAACTGTTGCCAAACTTGTGGTAAAAAAGTCCCTTGATACTGCCCATATTGTAAAATCAAACCATCTTTATTTGGCACTATTTTCTTTGCCAAATCATCAAAATCTTTATATTCTATTTTTCTAGGCTCACTTAACACTGAAACTTCTAAAGTAAATGTTTCATCTATCTCATCTAATTGTAATGGATGAAAACGAGGGTCACTAAAAGCGGCCGCTTTTGCATTGTGAATAATATCATCAATGAGTGGCTGATGTGCTACAATAGACCCAATACATCCGCGAAGCTCTTGCCCTTTATTTAGAGTGACAAATGCCGCACCTTTTTTTTGAAGATAGGGGTATTTTTGTACCAATACATCTCTATCTATTGTATAACTTTTATCAAATTCAGATAATATAACTGTTTTTGCAATTTGTAATAATAAAAAATCAACCATAAAAATACCCCCTTTTATCCAGCTTGTACTGCTTGTCCCATATTCCACATTGGCATAAAAATCCCAAGTGCAAGTAATAACACCAACGAAGCAATAATAATAAGCATCACCGGCTCTATTGCATCAGACAATCCATCAATAATAGCATCAAATCGCATCTTATAATACTCTGCGACTTTTTTTACCATTTTATCAAGTGTTCCACTATCTTCTCCTGCTTTTACCATCTGAATAATCATATTTTCAAAAAGATTTAAATCTTTTAGAGACTGATGTAAAGTCCCCCCTTTTTCTACTGTTTGTTTAACACTCATAAGTTTTTGTTTTAAAGGGAGATTATCTATCATTGCTGTTGTTGTATCTAAAGCTTCTGCTATTGGGATACCTGCATGGATAAGTTCTGAAAAAACCAAAGTAAAACGGCTCAGTGTTGCAAATTTAATAATATCTTTAATAAGATAAACACGCAATAAAAATTGATGCCAACCATACCGAACATTTTCATAATTTGATAGCATATATTTAAATACTATAATAGCAACAATCAATAATGGTAAAATATACACCCCATATGTATTAAAAATATGCTCAAGTCCAAGGAGGATTTTGGTTGGAAGTGGTAAATCTGCGTGAAGTTTTTCAAACATTGTTTTAAACTTTGGAACCACAAAAGAGATTAAAATCGTAAAAGCAATCCCCATGGCAACCATAACATTTCTTGGATATGCCATCGCTTTTTTAAATTTGACAACATTTGCACGTATCTCTTCTAGCATATTTGCCAAAGTATAAAGTGCCTCATCTAAATTCCCTGTTTTTTCTCCAAGTTGCACCATCGCAATAGTAAGATTTCCAAGTTCATAACGAAAATTTTCCATCGCTTTTGAGAGAGAATGCCCTGCATTAATATCATCTGCTAATTTTTTAAATACACTTTGCAATGTCTCATCTTCACTTGAATTAACTATCTCAACTAAAGAATCATGGATAGATATCCCCGCATTTGTCATAACAGCAAGTTGTCTAATAGCTCCAACCAAAGCATCTGGTTTTATCTTTTTTTTCCTAATATGTTGAAAAAAATCTTTTTGAAATTTTTTAAAGCGAATCTCTAATGGTTCCTCTGCTTCAACAACTTTTATAATAATTCCGTGAAATTTTACCCTTGCAATCTGGTTTGCTTCTTTGATATCATTGGCATAAAAGGCCTCTTCAACCTTTTTTCCTTTGACAAGTACTGTTGCTATAAAGTATTTCATTTTCTTGCGACTTTTAACACTTCTGCAATGCTTGTTATACCACTAAGAGCTTTTTGTATCCCATGTTCATAAAGAGTTGTAAAACCCTCTTTGACTGCTTGTTCATAAATCTGCTCTTTTGAAGCACCTTTTGCAATAAGAGAAGATATTTCATCTGAGATACTCAACACCTCACATATCATCTCCCTTCCCATATATCCTGTATTTCCACACTCTTTACATCCAGCACCTGTATAAAATCTTGCATTTTCTGGAATATGGTCACTAATTTCATCAAGTGTAGCTTGAGGGAGTTTTTCTTCTACCTTACAATGGGTACATATCTTTCTTACAAGCCTTTGTGCCTGAATAGCAACTAAAGCTCCACTAATAAGATAATGAGCTATCCCCATATCTACCATTCTTGCAATAGCACTAATAGCATCATTTGTATGGAGTGTAGAGATAACTAAGTGTCCTGTGAGTGCTGCTTTTATGGCTATTTCTAAAGTTTCTTTATCACGAATCTCCCCAATCATTATCTTATCTGGATCTTGTCTTAAGATAGATTTTAGAGCATCTGCAAAACTAAGCCCTACTTTTGGATTAACTTGAACTTGTTGAATAAGATTCATTCTATATTCTACTGGGTCTTCAACTGTAATGACTTTATCTTCTGTATTTCTTAACTCATTTAAAGCACCATAAAGTGTGGTTGTCTTCCCACTTCCTGTTGGTCCTGTAACTAAAATAATTCCATAAGGAGCTTGTAAGCCTTTAATGAATTTTTGATAACTTGCACTATCCATCCCAGCTTCTTCAAGTTTTACAAGTGCTTTTTGTTTATCAAGAACACGCATAACAATAGACTCACCATACAAAATAGGAAGTGTTGAGATACGAAAATCGTACTCTCTATCCCCAACCATTGTTGAAAAACGACCATCTTGCGGTTTTCTCTTTTCTGCAATATCTAAATTTGATAACAATTTTAACCTTGAAGCAAGAGGAGGATAAATCATCTTCTCAAAAATAAACATAATAGAGAGTTTCCCATCTATCCTTGCACGTATTTCACAATTTTTTTCTGTTGGCTCAATATGGATATCACTTGCTCTTGCATGGATACACGCTTTTAATACAACATCAATAAGTTTTAAAATAGAAGAATCTTGTTGTTCTTCTGTCACAACATTAACAGAATTCAATTCATCTTTTACTTTTTTTACAAGGTCTTTTACCTTATCTGTAATTTCTAATTTTGTTAAATATGCACTGATTTGTTTTCTTGTTGCAAGTGCTAATTTAAGAGGTTTACGAGGAAACATCCTTTGCACAATCTCTTGCGTGTGCATATCTGATGGGTCATGATATGCAATGGTAATACTCATATCATCTTCCATAATTGGAAGAACATTATATTTTTTTAACTGCTCAACTGGGATATTTTCTGCAATTTTATAATCAATATCTATTGAATCCAAATCAACAAAAGGAACATTAATCTCCTCTGCCAATTTTTGTAAAATAGCCGCTTCATCAATATAATCATAATTATCAATAATAGAAATATGATAATCTCCATCTTTTATTTTGCTCACAATAAAGCGGTTTAACCTATCCATTGTCATAAAACCAGAAAGTGTAATATCTCGAAGTATAAAGTTTGGTTCTATCCCTTTTGCTAAAAGTCTATCTACTTGAGATTTCATTATAGAACCATTTTCTAATAAATCCTCGGTAATTCTATCTAACATAATAAAGGTTCCTATTTTTTTTATTAATCATATCTATTCATCTGTTAAAATTACTTGAAAATCATCAGACCTTTTTTAGATAAGATTGATTATAATTACGAAAAATATTTTAATTAAGGTCATAAAATGAGTATCTGGACACCTTCAAGTTGGAGAGAAAAACCTATTGTTCAACAACCAGTCTATCCCAACAAAGAGCATTTAGCAAGTGTTCTTGCTGAGTTAAAACATTATCCACCACTTGTATTTGCGGGGGAGGTTCGTACTCTAAAAAACCAACTTGCTAAAGTTTCACGTGGGGAGGCTTTTTTACTTCAAGGTGGAGATTGTGCTGAGAGCTTTTCAGAATTTCACGCAGATAATATTCGTGATACTTTTAAAGCTTTACTCCAAATGGCAGTGGTTATGACATATTCTGGTGGTTTACCTGTTGTAAAAGTTGGTCGTATGGCTGGACAATTTGCAAAACCTCGCTCAAGTGACCATGAAACAATTAATGATGTAACATTGGATTCTTACCGTGGGGATATCATCAACTCGATAGAATTTACAAAAGAAGCACGTACACCAGACCCAGAACGTATGTTTAAAGCATACAATCAAGCAGCAGCTACACAAAATCTCCTTCGTGCATTTGCAACAGGTGGATTTGCAGACTTACACCAAGTTCATCAATGGAATTTGGATTTTGCTCATAAAAATGATGTTACAAAAAAATATGAAGCATTAGCAGATGAGATTGAAAAATCTCTTCAGTTTATGGAAGCTTGTGGTATCAACTCAAAAACATATAGAACACTTAGAGAGACAGATTTTTATACATCTCACGAAGCTCTTTTACTTCCTTATGAAGAAGCACTCACAAGACTTGACTCTACATCAGACAAATATTACAATACTGCTGCACATATGATTTGGATTGGGGATAGAACAAGACAACTTGATGGAGCACATATCGAATATGCAAGAGGTATCCAAAACCCAATAGGACTCAAAGCAGGACCAACAATGGACCCAGATGAACTAGTAAGACTTGTTGAAAAACTTAATCCTTCAAATGAAGAGGGAAGAATCAACATTATTGTACGTATGGGTGCAAATAAAGTGGAACAAAATATGCCAAAACTTATCCGTGCAATTGAAAAAGAAGGGATGAGTGTTGTATGGAGTTGTGACCCAATGCATGGAAATACTATCAAATCTTCAAACAATTATAAAACTCGTCCAGTTGATAATATTCTTACAGAGATGAAACAATTTTTCCAAGTCCATAAAGCAGAAGGAACTCATGCTGGTGGAGTACACTTAGAGATGACTGGGAAAAATGTTACAGAGTGTATTGGTGGGGCATTTAACATCAAAGAGGAGGATTTGAGTTCAAGATATCACACACATTGTGACCCAAGACTCAATGCTGACCAATCACTTGAGCTTGCATTTTTGATTGCTGATTCCCTTCAGGAGGCTCACAAATAAAACCTTTTATCTTTTTTATCATAATTGGGATTTCTGTTTTTGCACAACCTTTAAGTGTCCAAGAGAAAAAGGAGCGATTTTTAAAAACTTTCGTTCCTGAAATCACAAAGGTATATGATGAACTCTATCAAGAGTATATCATTGCAAAAAAAATAATAGAAAAAGACAAAAATAATCCCAAAATTTTAAAACTGATGAAAGAGTACTATGCAAAAGATCCTCAAGATCTTTTAGTGCGTATGAAACCCCACCCAATTAGTATCACACTTGCACAAGCTGCTATTGAGAGTGGATGGGGGACATCAAGGCTCTTTAGAGTTGCTAATAATGCTTTTGGTGTATGGTCATTTAAAGAAGATGAACCAAGAGTTCCTGCCTATGCATACAGACACCATAAACAAGTCTATCTAAAAAAATACAACTCTATTGCTGATTCTATTAGAGATTATTATAAAACTATTGCAACTTCAAAGGTTTTTTATAAATTTAGAGCAAAAACGATGCAAACTCCAAACCCTTACACTTTAGTCAAAGAATTAGATAAATACTCTGAGCGAAAATATACCTATACACATAACCTAACCCTCATCATCAAACATAATAAATTCCTCAAATATGATAAATATGAAGATGAATAGTTTTTTTGGTAAAATAACACCAAAAAAACTAAAGGCTTATTATGAAAACATATGTTGTAGGACATACAAATCCAGATAGTGATTCTATCATTGGGGCTATCTCCCTTTCTTATCTCAAAAATCAACTTGGTGAAGAGTGTATCCCTGTAAGACAAGGAAAAGTTTCAGCAGAAACACAATTTATCTTAGATAAATTCAATGCACAAGCTCCAGAGTTTAAAGATTCTTTTGCTGGAGAAAAAGTGTATCTTGTTGATTTTTCAGACAAAGCACAAGCTCCAAAAGATATAGAAGAAGCAACTATTTTAGGAATTGTTGATCATCATAAATTAGGAGATTTAACAACAGATACTCCTTTGGAGTGTTGGATTCGACCTATTGGATGTTCAAATACGGTTATTAAAGAGATGTTTGACCATTATCAAGTTAAAATTCCAAAAGATTTAGCAGGAATGATGATGTGTGCTATCTTAAGTGATACTGTAATTTTCAAATCTCCAACTTGTACAAAAATCGATACAAAAGCAGTAAAAGAATTAGCACAAATTGCTGGTATAGAAGACTATAAAGCACTTGCGATGGAGATGTTTATTGCAAAATCTGCCATTGATGGAGCAACACCACGTGATTTAAATACAAGAGATTATAAAGAGTTTGATATGAATGGGTATAAAGTTGGTATCAATCAACTTGAAATGGTAGATATTTCCCCTCTTGAAAAAAGAAAAGCAGAACTTTTTGAAGATATGCAAAAAATGAAAGAGGAAAATAACTTACATACAATTTTAGTGCTTTTAACAGATATTATGAAAGAGGGCTCATTACTTTTATGTTTAAGCGATGAACCACAAAAAATAGAATCTGCATTTAATACAAAACTCAATAATAATGAAGTATGGTTAGATGGTGTATTGAGCCGTAAAAAACAAGTGGTTCCATTTGTGCAACCACAATTTAAATAAAAAGGAAAATAGTATGAGTAAATATGATGCATTATTTGAAGATGAAGATGATATCTTTGCAGGAACACCGAAAAAAAGATATTGGGATATTGTCAATCAACTCAGTGATGACCTCATCAAAGATGAATTTGATGGGATTGTCCAAAGACTTGCTGTAATGGAATCAATGCTTAGTAAAACACACGATTATGAGATGTTAGATAAAATCATCCAATCGTATGCTCTTGAAAATATGGAAGAGATAGAAGAATTGAAAAAAAGTGTTTATTTAGAACTTGCTGGACAACTTATTTATCGAGTTTCTGAGTAAAATAACCTCTCTTTTTATCCCAAAGAACCTCTTTGGGATAAGTATCAAGAATCTTTTAACAACACAACATCGTTTCGTTTTCTTTTTGCAAGATACAAAGCCTTATCTACACGGATAAAACAAGATTCATTCCCATCACTCTCTAAAACTTCTGTAACACCAAAACTTGCTGTAAATTTTGGAATTTCATCATCTTTATATTCCTCTAAAGCTTGACGTAGTTGGTTTGCTTTATTGTAAGCATCTTCTAACTTTGTTCGTGGTAAAAGAATCAAAAACTCCTCTCCACCCCAACGTGAAAAAATATCATTAACACGCAAATGCTTTTTAATTATTTTTGCTAAAGTAATTAAAACTTTATCACCAATAATATGACCATATGTATCGTTTATGTTTTTAAAATGATCAATATCAAGCATAATTAAAGAGATATGGTCCCCATAACGTTTTTTATTTTCTTTCTCTTTTTCTAATGCATTGATAAGTTTTTGCCTTGTGTATGTTTGTGTAAGTGTATCTGTATAAACCATTTTTTCTAAAGTAGAAATAGATTTATTGATAGAATCTTTTTCACTTTTTAAAATAGCAATCGTTTGTTCAATGTGTGTATTGACCACTTCTGCCATTTTTCCAATTTCATCATTTGAATCTACTTGTATTGTTTCAATAGTATCTTGTTTTTTATCAAGAAAATTAAAAAAATTCACAAGTCCTATTTTAAATTTTTCAATAGAATACACAAAACTATTAGAAATCAGCAGATGTATAAGTAAAAGCAAAATAATAAAAAAGAAAGCAATGCTAAAACTCATCACAAGAATAGAGTGGCGTTGTGTTATTCCAAATGCTATTGTTGATTTTTCCAACTCTTGTAAAAGAGTTTCTGTTTTATGGATAGTATTTCTCATCTCTCCACGCATACCAACTTTTTCATTTAAACCAATTACCACTTCTGCATTAACAAGATTCATTAAATCTTTTTGATATATTTTGAGATATTTTACCATTTGCGCATTATGAACAAGTGGAAGTAATGTCAAAAAATGTTGTTTATGCTCTTTGATATATTTCAAATCTTTTCTTAGCATAAAATCTTTTTCATTTTTTCTTAACTCATAAACTCTTGCCAAAAGCTCCCAATTATGTAAAGATTTGGCATAGTTTTGCACCTTATGCACACTCTCTCTCAAAGCTCCATACAACCCTTTTTTCTCATTGAGTCCTATTACAATTTGCTCTTTAACAAGTTTTAAAAAACTCTCTTTGTATTTCTCAATTATATGGATATAATTTGTTACATCATTAGAATTAAATCCTGCACTATTTAGCTTTTGTTCTAATAGCTTTGCATTTTGTACTGCTACTGCATAACTTGTTAAAAATTTATCTCTATATTTTAAATTTTTTCTCAACAAAAAATCTTTTTCGTGCCTTCGTAACATCAGCATATCACTCTTGAGCTTTTCAACATTTGTCACTAAAGCTTCATTTTTTGCAACAGAGGACTCAGTATAGTAAATCAAAAAAAGTAAAAGAGAAAACCCAAACAGTGTTGATAAAAATATCACAAACATCTTCACTTTAATAGTAAATTTATACAACAAAATATCTCCATAATATTGGCATTAGAATAATTATATTCCTTATTAACTTAAACAAATAAAAATCAAGTATGAAGATAACGTTTGATTTTTTTTGTTGGAGTTTTTACAAATGGCTCATCTACTGCTATGAATTTACTTATCTTAGAAAAAGATGCTACTTCTGAGTTTACCTCTTTTCTCATTTTTTCTAAATACTCATCTATTTTTCTTTGTTGTTGTTCTTTTGGGAATTTTTGTACCAAATTATCTACAAACTCTTCATCTAAATGAATCTTAGCAATTAACTTTTTATCTGATTCTATCACCAATGATTCTACAACACCTTTTTTTTGATTAATCACTGCTTCTAATTGTTCTGGATAGATATTTTCTCCACTTGGACCAATGATAACATTTTTACTTCTTCCACGAATATAAAGGTATCCATCTTTATCAATATATCCCAAATCTCCTGTAAAAAACCAACCATCTTCCATCACTTCAGCAGTTTTTTGAGGGTCTTTAAAATATCCCATCATTACACTTGGTGATTTAGCTACAATCTCCCCTATTCCTGTTTTTTCATCTTTATCTTGAATTTTTAGTTGTGTATTTGCAACTGGGTATCCAGCAGATTGAAAATGGATTTTTCCATCTCTCTTTACTACTGTAAGTAATGGAGAAGTTTCACTCAAACCATATCCAACAATATATGGAAATTTTGCTTCTATTAAAAACTGTTCTACATAGGGAGAAAGAGGTGCTCCACCTATTGCAAAAAAACGTATCCTTCCACCAAAAGATTGGAGGAGTTTTTCTCCAGCTATTTGGTTGAGTTTTTTTCTAATAAAAGGGATACTATAAAGTGTTTTCATTAAAAATGAATTGGTAAAACTTGGCAAAATCTTATTTTTATAAATCTTTTCTATAATGAGTGGCACACTCAACATCATAGTTGGTCGCACCTTTTGCAATGCATCTAATAAAATAGTTGGTGTTGGCATCTTTTTTAGATAATACACACTTGAGCCATGAAGTATAGGAATAAGCATTCCAGCAGTACATTCAAACACGTGTGCAAGAGGCAAAATAGAAAGCCACACATCATCACTTCTTACTTCTATATGATTATAAATACTTGTTGCATTAGATACAAGATTTTTATGAGAGAGCATCACCCCTTTTGAGTGACCTGTTGTGCCTGAAGTATATAAAATAGAAGCAAGGTCTTCTTCAAAAACCTCTTCATAGATAGCCTCTTGACTCTCTTTGATATGAGAAAATTCCATTGTAAAACTCTCAAGATTAAAAGCAAACAATAAATCTTCTTTTTTTTCATACTGCTCTATCACGTGAAGATATTTTGAAGAAACAATCACAGCTTTTGCTTCTGAATGGGTGATGATATTGTGAATATCAATAGGATTAAAATCTGGTAATACTGGAACAATCACTCCACCAAAAGAAGTTACACCAAAATAAGCAACACCCCAATTTGGCATATTTTCACTCAGTAAAATAACCTTATCCCCTTTTTTTAATCCAGATACCAAAAAAAGCTCTGACATTTTTTTTACTAATAATTCAAAATCATTATAAGAAAATGGTTTTTCTCCAACCACTGCAAAAGCATCTCTTTTGCCATATTTTTTAACTGCATATTCAAATAAACTTGGTAAAGTTAATTTTTCTAAATCTTTATAAGGGTATTGCATTTTTTTTCCTATAAATGAACTATTTTTGCACCAAATCCACCCAAATGTTGTGGAGCATCTTCAAATTTTTTAACACGTGGATGTTGTTTTAAAAAATTTTTCACTGCATAAGAGAGTTTTCCTGTCCCTATACCGTGATACACAATCACTTCGTCCCAACCATTAATCAAAGCATCACTTAAAAATTTATCCAACACTTCACACGCTTCATCAGAGCGTAATCCATGTAAATCACATTTTAAACCAGCTTTTTTTTCTACATGCAAAGAAACATTGCTTTGGTATCTTTTTTTAGGGGTAAGAATTTGTGTATGTTTGAGATGTTTGGTTTTGACACGCACTCGCATCCCATCAATCTCAACAATTGCTTCTTTTTCCCCTTTCATAGCAACAATTTTTCCTTTTTGAGAATGGTATTTTACACTCTCTCCAACACAAAATTTTTCCTCTTCTTTTCTTTGAATAGGCTCTTTTGGTGGGAGTTTTTTCTTTGCTTGATTCATCGCTCTATGAATAGATTGTGCATCTTTGGCTTTTGCTGCACTTTTTGCTTCATTGATTGCTTCTTGATAACTCTTTTGTAAATTTGCTTTTTGAGCTTCTAACTCTTTGTATAACTCTTCACGTTGTGCTTTTAAGGCTAATTCTTGTTGGTGGAGGGATTGGAGTTTTTTATCTACTTCTTGGTGTTTGTGTTTGAGTTCTCGCTCAAGCTCACTTCCTTTTTCTATCAAAAGACTTAATTTTTCAGAATTATCCCCATACACTTTTTTTGCTTCTTCTACTATTTTATGAGGAATTCCATAGCGACTTGCTGTCTCAAAAGCATAACTTTTCCCAATAATTCCTTGAAGAAACTCATAGGTTGGTTTTCTTTGTTCTTCATCATAAATAGCCGCCATTAAAGTGACATCATCTCTATCTGCCATTAAAGCAGCAAGGCGTTTGTGGTGGGTTGTTACGACCACTTTTTGTCCACGATGTATCAATTCATCAAGAATAACTTTAAAAAGTGCAGCAGCCTCATCACTATCTGTTCCAAGTTCTATCTCATCAATTCCTACTAAGATATCTTTTTGAGAAAATATATGGGAAAACTCTTGCATACGACCAGCAAATGTAGAGATATCATTTTTAACATTTTGTGGGTCATCAATGATAGATATCACTTTTTTAAAAGAACCTATGTGTGATTTTGCTTCATTGAGTTTCATTGGGATAAGATATTTTGCCATCAAAGCAGAAGATAAAATCGATTTTAAAAGCATCGTTTTTCCTCCAGCATTAACCCCTGTAATCATTAAAATATTTTGAGAAAAATCAACATTGATAGGTTTTGCTTTATGGAGTGCTGGATGGATAAATCCATCTAAAATAATGCGACTATCTTTTTTTGCTTTTATAATCTGATAATCTTTTGTTTTGGCAAATAATACACGTGATTGATATCCATCAAATCGTGTAAATTCTTTGTCTATAAAAGAGATAAAAGGTTGTAATTCATACAGTTTTTCTGAAAACTCTTTTGCATAGGTATAAAAAATACCATTTCGCTCTTGTTCTATATGGCGAATTTTTTCTTTTGTTTTTAAAATTGCATCTGGAACAACATAAAAAAATCCCCCTGTACTTCTTCCAACTACACTCCCTTTTAAAACATGATTAAATCCACCACGAACAAGTAAACACTCTTCATCATTGATAAGATGCACCTGAGTATCTACCAAGTATCCGCTCAATTTTTGACTACTCATCATCCTTTTTATAGCAGAATTGATATCGTTTTTATACTCTTGGATTCTTCTTCCTAAACCAAACAACACCTCATCAAGATTTTCTTCAAATTTCCCATCACTTGTAAAATACTTTTCTACCTCTAAAAATTTTTCAGGCACCTCAATCTTTGCCATCCATTCACCAATGAGTCCCTCATATTTTTGATTTTTAAGATATCGAAAATATCGAACCACTTTTACAAGTTCAAAAATCTGCTCAAACTTTAAAACACCCCGTTTTTTCAAATATCCTTTTATCTCATCAAATGAAGCCACCTTAGGAGGTGCTTTAAATTCTAATTTATCAAGAGCTAAAATATAACGAAAATGAAGCTCTTGATCCCCTTGCATATACAAAGGAATCTCCCTTGCAAAAAAGCTTTTTAATTGTTCTATATGCTCAACTAAATCCAAATTTTTTAATAAATTTTCCAAATTGTTTTTTTTAGATTCCACTAATCCACCCACCACCTAAAAGTTTTTGACCATCATAAAAGACTGCTGCTTGTCCAATAGCAACTCCATACACACTCTCTTGTAATTTTATATACCCTTTATCTCCATCTATTTTTACAACACAAGGGATTGGTTTTGTTCTATAACGTAACTTAACAGTTGCTTCAAACTCTTTTGCATCATCAAACATATTGATATCTTCTATCTCTACATAAGAACACGCAAGTTCCTCTTTTTTTCCAACAACAATCTGATTTTTTTGGGGATGAATTTCTAAAACATAATGTGGTTCGTGAGCTCCATTGACACTAAATCCACGCCTTTTTCCAATGGTATAATGCATATACCCTTTATGTTCTCCTACAACCTCTCCATCACGATTTAAAACTTCTCCCTTTTTATCTACCTCAACATATTGTTTTAAAATATCTGTATAGGTTGTATCCACAAAACATATCTCTTGAGATTCCTCTTGTGATGCAAATGAAGCCAACCCTTCAATAGAACTTGCCAAAGCTTTAATATCACTTTTTTTTCTCTCTCCAAGGGGAAAAATCAATCTTGGTACAATATTTTTATCGATATAAAAAAGAAAATAACTTTGGTCTTTTGTATCATCAATAGCTTGATAGAGATATTTTCCATCAGTTTGTAAATAGTGTCCTGTTGCTATTTTATCTGCCCCTATTTTATCTGCAAAGCGTATCATCTCTCCAAATTTTAAATGGCGATTACATACTGCACAAGGATTTGGAGTATGCCCTTTTTCATAAGTTTTTACAAAGGGTTGAAATACCGTTTTATCAAATGTTTCTTGAAGGTCTAATACATGAAGTTTTATCCCTACAAACTCAGAAGCTTTTTTTGCCCGCTCCAAATGGATTTGATGATAGTTTGGATTATTATGAAGTTTCATATATAACCCTTCTACTTCATATCCTTGTTCTTTTAATAATAATGCAGCGATAGTAGAATCTACCCCACCACTCATTCCAATGAGTACTTTACTTTTCATACTATCCCCTTAATTGTGTGAGTCGTTCACGTTTTGTACCAATGCTTGTAATTTGCACTCCAAAGTTTCCATCAACAATCACCACTTCCCCTTCAGCAATCACTTTATTATCAACTAAAATATCAAGGGGGTCATTTGCAAGTTGATTTAACTCAATTACAGAACCTATATCCATATTTAAAACATCTTTTAAAAGCATCTTTTTATGCCCTATTCTTACCTTTACAGGTAATTTTACATCCATAATCAAAGAGATATTTTTTAATTCTTCACTACTTAAGCCAGAAGATGTTTCATCAGATGAAGAGAAATTATGATGCTCATCATCAAATGATTCGTGATGCTCATCTTTTGTTGCATTTGGGTCAATGGTATGTTCAAATTTTTCATCGATAATTAAACTCAAATTAGAATTAACAGATTCAATGGTAAATTTATAAACCAACATCTTACTGTATGATTCTAAACTAACCTCTTGTCCCTCTTCTATATATTTAATATCACTTACACTAAAAGAGAGTACAGGAAGCTCCTTTTGGGCAGAAAGAGTATTTGAAATTGCTCCAAAAATATTAGAAACAATCTCTTTTGTAGCATCTAAATCATCATCTGAAATATCTTCACGCTCACTTGCTTCTTCCCCCATCATCATATCAGATAAAGCAGCTGCTAAGAGTGCTGGAACAGCTACCATAATCTTTGCTTCAACATCTCCAGAAACATCTAAATCAACTTTTACTATTGGTGGAACAATATTTGAAATGATACTTAACTCTTGTTCCTCTTGTAATTCAAATGTAGGAGCTTGCCCCAATAATGCTTCTATGGTTGCAACAACCTCTTCTTGAAATAGTTCTTTAAAGTTACTCATCTTCCTCTTCCTCTTCTACCTTATCAAACAGATGGTCTTCATGTATTAACTCTTTTACACTTGAAGCTTGTTTACGTCTTTGTTCTTCAAATACCTCAAGGGCACGTTTTACTGCATCTTTTTCTGTTTCAATAATCTCTGTTAAATTAATAGATTTTCTAAATCTTCTTAATCCTATTTTTCCTTTAAATCTATCTTTTCCATCAACAGAAATAGTAACTATATCATTTGCTGCACTTGAAAGCCTCAATACATCTCCAACTTGAAGCTCTAAAATCTCTGCCATAGTGAGTTCTGCTTCTCCTAAAAATGCTTCAACATTTACTTGAGCACCCCCAAGTAAAACTTGAAGTTCTGGGTTTCTACTTTTTTTAGAGCTTGTTTCATTAAGCATCAAATCACGACTTGCAAGCCGTGGTAAAATTGGTTCAAGAGAGATAACAGGATAACAAATATTCATCATCCCAGAACTATGCCCAATGATAATTTCCATAACAACCATAACAACAATCTCATTTTGTGCAACAATTTGGACAACATTGGGACTTGATTCTTTTGATTCTACCACTGGAAAAATATCCATAATAGGTGCCCAAGCCTCTTTTAAAGTACTCATCATCACTCTTAAAATTGACTCAAAAAGGCTTAACTCTATATCTGAAAACTCCCTATTTGCATCAAATGGATCCCCTTTTCCACCAAGCAATCTATCAAGCATTGGAAATGCAATAGAAGGATTAATCTCTAAAACACCACTCCCTTCAAGTGGTTTTACAGAAAAAACATTAAAACTTGTAGGGTTTGGTAAAGACATTAAAAATTCACCATATGTCATCTGGTCAACAGAGTGAAGTTGCATCTCTACAATGGAGCGCATAATAGAAGAAATTTGAGAAGATAAAGAGCGTGCCATCTTATCGTGTACTCCACGAAATGCACGGAGTTGCTCTTTTGAAACTCTATTTGGACGTTTAAAATCGTATAAAGTAACCTGTCTTTGGGGAAGAAGTGGCTCATCAGCCGAATCTAAGACCTCTTCTCCATCATCTTCAACAACATCTAAAAGGGCATCGATCTCCTCTTGTGAAAGTATATCTGCCATCTATTAAGCTCCTATACTCTCTTTAATTTTACGTATAACTGATTTATGAATTTGTGATATTCTTGATTCTGTAATGTCTAAAACTTCACTAATCTCTTTTAAAGTAAGTTCTTCAAAATAATACAGTTGCATAATCAACTGTTCTCTCTCTTTAAATTGCATCAAAACACTTTTTATTTTTTCAACTAACTCTTCTCTCTCAATCGATGCCAAAGTTTCTCCATCATCACCCACTTGAAGCTGGTCTTGTAATGGCATTACAGTATAAATCTCAGATGCAATACGTGCATCATGAATTTTTTCAACACTTTCATGAAGCATCTCTGAGAGTTCTTCATCTGTTGGCTCCATCTCGTGTGTTGCCATATACTCTTCTATTTTTGCATCAATCGCCTTCACTAATTTTCTATTAGCTCTACTTAAAACATCAAGAGTTCGCAAATGGTCAAGCATCGCTCCATAAACTCTTTTTTTTGCATATCCCCAAAAGTTATCATTTAAAGAATCATCATATCGCCTAGCAAGTTTAATTAATTCTTCAGTTCCAATTGCAGATAAATCTAAAAAATCAACCGAACTTGGCAATCGCTCTTTTAAACGAAAAGCCATCGCTTTAACGGCTGGGAGATATTGTATAGCTAATTCATCACTCTTATGTTTTAAATCTTCAACATATGCACTATACATCTACGAAGCTCTTTTTAAAGCATTATGACTATCACTATTGATTTGTCGTGCCATTTCAGTGATTTGAGCAGCAGTATCGATAAGTGCTTCACGTTGTGTTATCTCTTTTACAACTTTATCCAATACTTCTTCATGTGTTTTTTTAGGAAAATATTGTGATTTTGCTGTAATTGTTCTAAAATAAAGTGCAATAATAATATGAGAAAAAAGGTAAAAAAATGCTGTTATGAAAAAAGTATATATCAATAAACCTTCCGCATTAAAAGATTTTAAAATACCAAAAATGATACCTATAAAAAACCCTTGAACAGTAAAAAAATATACAAAATTCTCACCTAACATCTCTTACCCCCACCTCATTATTTTAAAAATGTTTCATTAATCGTTTAAACAATCCTGTCAAACCATTTTCTTCTGTTTCAACAAGCACATTTTGTTCCAAATTTCCAGTAATATAACTAGCAATTTTTTTCAAATCTAATGATGGCTGAGCATTTGGATAGTCCGCAATAAAAAGGGCTCTTTTTTTAATACTATTGGCAACTTTAAAATCTGCATTTATCTTCCCAATAAAATCCAATTGAAACTGCTCTTTAATATTCATTTTTGCTACTTGGTCAATTTTATTAAAAATATTTTTTGCCTCTTGTTCATTTTTTACTTGATTGATAATTATGCCAACCTTTTCTTGTAATGGAGCTATTGTTTTAATTGTTGCATAAGCATCTGTAATGGCTGCTGGGTCTGGAACTGTTACGACAATCACATCATCAGCCGCATTTAAAAACATCTGAATATGTTCTCCTATCCCCGCACCTGTATCTATTATCATCACATCTAACTTATCTAAAACCTTTGCTTCTTCCATAAAACGATCAAATAATGCAGCATCTGAATATTTTAAAATCTCATCTCCACTATCACCCGGGATAAGGATAAGATTTCTTGTAATTGGGATTAAAATATCAGAAACCGTTGCCTCCCCTTTTAAAACATGAAGAATATTTTTTTTGATTTTTACATTAAACATTACATCAAGGTTTGCTAATCCTATATCTGCATCAAAAATACCAACATTTAAACCTTGTTTTGAAAGAATATATGCAAGATTGGAACTAATTGTACTTTTTCCAACTCCACCTTTTCCACTTGTAATGGCTACAAAACGGGTTTGTTTAGAAGTTTTACGCGATTGAGAAGAAACAATTTCTTCTAATTTTTTTGCTTGATGTTGCATTACTTATCACCCTTTTTAAAACCATCTAATAAACAATCAACTAAAAATTCACTCTTTGCAACAATAAGATCCTCTGGAACTTCTTGACCTATTGAAAAATAACTAATTGGTTTTTTTGTCTCATATACAAGTGAAAAAATATTTCCAAATCCCATTGTTTCATCTAACTTAGTAAACATCATCGTATCAATTCCCAAAGTTTCAAATTTGCTATATGTATTTTTTAAATCCTCATACTTGATAGAACTTGGTAATACCAATGTAACATCGATTTGATAGTGTGTATCGTTACTGTGTAAACACTCATATATCTTTTGAATTTTTTCTCTATCATGGGGACTAGAACCCATCGTATCTATCAAAATATAATCACAATGACTCAACGAATGAAGTGCCTGTGAAAATTCTGGAGGATCGACTACTGTCTCAATACTTAGTCGCATCATTCTAGCATATTGCATTAACTGTTCCACAGCTCCAATACGATATGTATCTAAAACGACTAAACCTACTTTATATTTCTTTTCTAATAGATAAGAATATCTTGCTGCTAACTTTGCTATTGAAGTTGTTTTTCCAACACCTGTTGGACCAACTAACATCATCACTTTTTTATTTCCAAATGTTAATGGTGTTTCTTTTCGTACTGGAATAAGCCGTCGAAGTACTGTTTGAAAATATCTTCGTATAGTAACTGAACTCTCTCTCATTTTTAATGGCATATGTTCAAGTGTGAGTTGCATCAAAGTATCAAGATGTTTTCTATCCATTCCACTTTGTGCTGAGAGTTTATAAATTTCAGCAAATTCTGGTGGGATTATTGTCTCAAGAGATGGCTGTTTTTCATCCCACAACATTGACTGGATTAATTTAATATTATCTCCAATTTTACCCATTTGAGAATAGATTTTTTTTATCTCTTCTGGATCGTGAGAAGGAGTCATCTTCTCTTTCATTTTCTTTGGAGTATATTTTTTTAAAGGTTCTTCCAACTTAGAAATCTCAGAAATTTGTTTTGCGGCACTTGAGATATCAAACATCAAATCTTCGCTCTCTTGAACGATGGATTCTTTTGTTGGTCGCATTTTAGATTGTGCTGATTGGATTTGTGTTTTAACTTTTTGTTCCTCATCATCATTTAAAGCAACAATAACTTCATACAATGCCTCTCTACCATTCTCTTGCTTACGTATCTCCCTATTTTCAATAAGCAATATCTCATCACCAAGTTTTAATTTTGCTGACCTCATTGCTTCTGCTGGTGTTCTTCCTGTAAATGTAAACATCTTCATAACTGTAACTCTTTTAATGGTATCAAAACACTATCTCTTTCTTTGTAACCATAATGAGGCAATGTTAATTTTTTTGTTTGAATCACTCTATCATCAAAAAAAATTATATCCAAATCTAATGTCCTTGGGGCATTAGCAAAACTTCGTTTACGATGAAATTTTTTTTCTATCTTTTGTAAATATGCCAAAAAAGAAAATGGCTGCATATTTGTTTGTAATACAACAAGTGCATTGAAAAAATCATCTTGTTCTAAAAAACCAAAAGGTGGATTTTGTAAGATAGAAGAAGTTTGCACTATCTCAACTCTCTTTTCTCTTTGTAAAAAAATAAAAAGATGTTGAAACCGTCTTTTTACATCTCCAACATTTCCACCAATCCCCACAACAACTCTGTGACGTAAAAAACGCCTTTTGGTTCTTCTTTTGTAAGGGAAACATCCACCACGATAAAGGATTAAATCTTTTGAGAGTGAATGTTTAAGGTACATAAAAAATTACCCTTGTTGAATCGCTTGTGCATCTTTAGCAGCTTGTTGCAATTCATTCATAATTTGTAACATCCCAATCATTGCTAAATGGTATCCAAATGCACCAAATCCAACAATAGAAGAAGCACAAACTGGTGCTATCATACTTTTTTGTCTAAACTCTTCACGGCGATGAATATTGCTAATATGTACTTCAATTGTTGGAATAGCCACTGCTGCTATTGCATCACGTATAGCAATAGAGGTGTGTGTATATGCCGCAGGATTGATGATAATTCCTTGAGCATCTCCATAACACTCTTGAATTTTATCTACAAGTTCACCTTCTAAATTGCTTTGAAAAAATTCAATCTCTACATTATTTTGTTTTGCAAATTCTCTCATTTGTGTATGAATATCTTCAAGTTTCATTGGACCATAAATATTTTGTTCTCTAATTCCAAGCATATTTAAATTTGGACCCTGAATTACAACTATTTTCATTTTTTTCCTTTTAATTCATCTTTTTTAGGTATTTTATCATAATAGAGATAAAAATTAGTGTAAATAAAATACTATATAAATTCAATGCTCCACTCACGTGGTATTGAACAAACAACGAAATTGGGATATAAGATAGATACAAATATACTGCCCATCGCTTCATCATCAACAATCCTATCCCAGCACCTAAAGAAAGGGTATTGATAACCACACCAAAAGAGTAATACCAAACAGTAATTTGCCCTTTATCTCCAAAACTAATAATATTTTTCAAACCAATAAACCCACCAAGCAACAATAAAATTGCCACAAAATTAATTAAAATTGGTCGCTCTCTTTGTAATGATTTATCTGCTAAATGCACTTTTTACCTCCAACTTTCATTGGGATTGTAACACATCTTTTTCTCATTTAAATTTAAACTTATTGTGCTACACTTTGCTAAACTTTATAAGGATGTAGGTTTTTTATGAAATATTTTTTAATTCTTTTTCTTATTATCTTTAGCGGATGTTCTTATAAAAATGCTTATACCTATTTTCATTTTGATACACAACAAAAATCTATCGCTTCAAATACACAAACAGCTATCATAAATCTCTCTCCAAAATTAAAAGGCAAGGTAGATGTTATCTATCTCAATAATGTTGAGAAAAAACCAACAAAAAATGAAAGATTTTTTATCAGTATCTATCTCAAACCACAACAAGATTTTCTCTTTTTACTCAACAAACAAAAACCTATCAAAGTAGAAAAAATTTATAGAGAAAATTACTATGCCAATAAACTCTATCAAGATACTGCTTGGAATCAATATTTCATAGTAACATTTTTACCCACACACTCACCAACAATGGATATCAGCATATATACAAAAAACAATAATAAAAAAGTAGCAACTCTTTCTTTTTTGAAATATTAGGAGAGGTTAGCATCATAATAAATTCAAGAAAAACTAACACTAAGATAGGAAATTCCATAGGTGTTATGAGACTAGCCTATGATACGCATCATAGGCTCCTCTAAAACACCACTTAAATTACCAAGAATCACCCATATCACTATCATCTCCTATATCATCCCATGATGTATCATCAGAAATGCCAAAATCATTATCATCTGAAAATGAAGATTGAGGTGTAAAATCATTAGGTGTGAAATTGTTATCAGAATCTTGATGACTAATATCTTCTGAACTTTCATCACTACTAAAATGCTTAAAAAGCGATTCTCCTGCTGCAAAACCAGCACCTGCAGCAAGTCCTGACATCAACCCTCCAAATATACCACTCCCAAAACCACCTCCTGAAGTGTTACCATATCCTTGTTGTCCAGAGTAAGGATGCGCTGGATTATTTGGATTTATCCCTCTTTGATTATTATTTCTACGAGCAGAGAATGCTTTAAACACCATAAAAAGAATTGCAATGGCAATAAGAAAAATTATAAGTGTACCCCAAGGAAAGCTACTTTGTTTGTGCAAAGGTTCTGCAATTTGGTATCCTCCTCTTGCACCGCTAATCTCTTGTTTGAGCTTCATTACATCATAAGGTTTAACAAATGGTAAATTAGGAGCAAGAGATTCTGCTCTTTGAAGTTCTTCATTTGCTCGTACCCTATCCCCTTGTCGTACTAATATTTGTGCATCTATATAATGTGCTTTTGCACTATTTGGATGTACACGAAGTACCTCCTCTATCATACGATGTGCTTGGTTAATATTTCCTGCTTCAACAGTTTGATAGATTTGATGTATGCTAGGTAAGCTATTTGCAAAAAGTGCCACCGTTGAAAAAATTAAAATCAAAAAAATATTTCTAACTTTCATTTTATAAATCCTTTTATTTTAGATTTAATATTATAATTATATTTGGATAATTAATGATAAATATCTACTATACTATCTATACTTTCCCACTCAAACTGAATAATGTTTTTCTCATTCTTATCAAAATTTATCCCAACTAGATAGATATCTTTTTTTTCATCAAGATATTTCGTAGTATATTGTTTCTCTTTTATCTGCTTGAGTGCATCACTATCACCCATTTTAAATTCTATGATGTAGATTTTATCTTCTATCTTTACTGTTAAATCAATTCTACCTAAGTTTGTTACATCTTCACCTATGATATCTAAACCTAAACTTTGAAGATACACATAAATAACACTTGCATAAAATCCTTCATAATTTTGCATACTATTATTTGTAAAATTATTGTATGGAATGGAAGCAAAAAGTGATTGAAGGATATTTTTAAATGCTTCTAAATCACTTTTTGCTAATGCTTTATAAATACTTGATTGATATGATAATTTTTGTGAATTTGTTTGTTGAAATAGATACTCCAGTATAAAATTATTTAATGATATTTTTACTTCCATATTTGGAATTTTTAAGTGATATTTTATAATTGTTGCAAAACCTAACTCTTCTATCATCATCTTCTCAATAGTCAAATATCCAGCTTGATATAAAAGAACTTCAATATTTATATTTTCAATATCAAAACTATTTAAAATCTCATCTCCAACTACAAGATTGGCTAAGGTTGGTAAAAAGTAGTTATTTTGCTCAATGAGTTTTATTAAAAATGTTGGTGTACCTGTTTCAAACCAATAATTTTTATAGACAAAATCATTTTTAATAAATCTCAATAAATCAAACGGATTATAAACATCATCTTTTAAAAAGTTATAACCGTTATACCAAACTTTGAGTTTTTTTAAATCTACTCCATCAAGATAAGGTAAAAACTCATTTTCTATATTTTTTTGAGTATATCCACATATATTTCCAAACTTTGGTACTAAGCTTATATCTTCTATCATATTAAGCCCACTAAAAATAGATGCTTTACTAAACTTTGATACTCCTGTTAAAAAAGCAAATTTGATACAACGTTCATCTTCTTTTAATGTAGAATATAATCTTTTAATAATCTCTCTATGAATTTTTGCTTGGTCTATATCCTCAACCACATCAAGAATTGGTTTATCGTATTCATCTATTAGAACCACTACTTGTGTATTATATTTCTCATAAACTTTTTCAATTAACTCTTCAAAACAATTTGCATAATCACTATTTTCACATTTTACACCTAATCTTTTTTGATTATCTTGTAAATTTTTAAATATTTCATTATATAATACTTGTTCATTTATAATATTTTTAAAACTTATCTTGATGACTGGATATTTCTCTTTCCAATTCCATTTATCATAAATATAAAGATTTTCAAACAACTCTTTACGTCCTTCAAAAATACAATGCAAAGTATCTAAAAAAAGAGATTTACCAAATCTTCTTGGACGAGATAAAAAGGTAAATTTATAATTTTCTATAAGTTCATATGCTTCTTTTGTTTTATCTATATAGATATAATTTTTTGTTCTTATCTCTTGAAATGTCTGTATCCCAATTGGTAGTTTTTTTAAACCCATATTTTAAATTCCTATCTAAAATTTTATTTATTAAAAATATCCCTTTTAACCTCTTGAACTATCTTTTCATCTACTGCTAAATCAACCCAGACAAACTCTGAACCGCTTTGTTGTGTTCCTTTTAATAAATCTCCACTCTTTCTAAATTGTAAATCCAAATTTGCAATATCAAATCCACTTGTTGTTTTTGCAAATTGTTCAAGTCTTGGTGATTTTATTTGGTTGGTATATAAATAACAATACCCCTTAAGCCCTGTTCGACTCACACGACCTCTTAATTGATGAAGTGTTGAGAGTCCTAATCGCTCTGCACCAACAATCACAACAGTTGAGAGTCTTGGTAAAGAGATGCCTACCTCAACTACTGTTGTTGCAAGGAGTATTTTCCCTTTTTCTCTAAATTCCAATAACACCTTTTCTTTTTCTTTATCTTTTCCATGAGTAACATACACATCTTGAAAATTTTTTTCCCAATACCCTCTTGCCTCTTCTATACTTTGGTATGCAAGTGTATCACTTTGTTCTACCAAAGGATACACAATAAGCACTTGATTATTTTTTTCTATCTCTGCTTTGATATGAAGCAAAAGGTCTTTAAAATCACTTTTATGGATAACTTTTGATGTGATATCTTTTTGAAATGGTGTTGATGTAATTAAACTAACATCAATATGAGCTGTTTCTATCATTGCTTGAGTTCTTGGGATAGGAGTTGCTGAAAATTGGATATAGTGGGGTTTTAATGCACTCTTTGTGACTAATTTTTCTAACATATTTCTTTGTTGTGTCCCAAAGCGGTGTTGTTCATCTACCATCACAAGTGTTGCTTGTGGTAATTCTCTATACAACAAAGCGTGTGTCCCTATGATAAAACTATATGAAGCAAGGTCTATTTTTTTTGTTTTGTTTGTGACTAATATACTTTTTATTTGAGGCAAAAATTTTTGTGCTTCTTCAAAGAGTTGATTGGCCAAAATAGTTGTTGGTGCCATTAAAATAGTACGATTTTCCCTATTCATAAAAGCACTTGCCAAAATAACCATCGTTTTACCACTCCCAACATCTCCAACAACCATCCTTTTTGTTGCAATATCTCTTGAAAAATCTTTTTGAATATCTTGTATGGCTAAGAGTTGCTCTTTGGTAAGAGTAAAAGGAAGACTTTTGACAAATGCATCATAACTTCCAGTAATTTTTTTGAGTGCTGGAAAATACTTTTTTTTGGCTTGTAATTTTTTCATATAGATAAAAAGTTCTAAATATTTTAAACTCTCTAAACTTTTTTTGGGGATATTTTGAAGATTTATCACCCCATTTTGTGGAAAATGAAATTGTAGTATCTCATCTATTATCTCTTGTTTTAATCCTTCACTGGCTAAATTTTGTGGTGTTAGATAGGTTTGGATAAAACGAAGCATCACATCATTTCGCAAAGCAGATTTGTATTTTGGGGTAATTGCACCAATTTTTGTAATTTTTTTGGGCATTTTCATACTACAAAACCCACCCTTACACTCTATATGCCCATAAAAAAAATCTCGCATTCCAACTTGAAACTGATGAAACATATATTTTTTTGGTTTAAAGATAACCCCCATCATCTTCACACCAAAATTATGCACATAAAAACTAATTTGCAGAGTATTTGGAGTTTTTGAGAGAGATTCTATGGTTGCATCTATGAGTTGATTTTGATTGGGTTTTATTTGTTGATGTAAACGAAAATCCTCATAATGATGAGGGATATGTAAAGCAAGTTCACACCAAGAGGAGATACCAAGTTTTTTGAATTTTGTTGCTATCTCTTTTGGTTTTTCCATCACTTGCCTTTTATTTTGTTACAATTGAATAACTTAATTGTGTAATTTCACTATGAGATTTGATAAATTTATTTAATGCATCTAAAGATAAATTTTTAATCTTTTGCAATTCTTTTTGGCTTGAGCCAAGTGGTTGGTTATTGTAATACTCTTGAAAACTTCTATAAAGTTTTTGATTGAGTGTTTCTACACGCAAAGGCTCACTTCCTAAGAGAAATTTTTTTGTTTGGTCTAATTCCTCTTGTGTCACACCATTTTTGACAAAATTTGCTATGACATCATTAACAGTTTTTTTTGCATCTTCCATAGAGTCAATTTTTGTTTGTAAATATCCACTCATATAACTACTTGAATGAGTAACACTTACTCTTGCATATGCTGAATATGCCAAACCTTTTTTTACACGTATCTCCTCCATAAGTCTTGAACCAAATCCACCAGAACCCAAAATAAACATCGCCACACGTGCTTTATAATAATCCTCATCTTCTCTATCCATATAATAAGGAGAACCAAAATAGATATAAGCTTGTTTTGTATTTCTACGAATAATTTTTTCTTTTGGTGTTTTAATTGTATTGTATTTTTTTAGTGGTTCTTTTTTCCCTTTTGGAAAATCTTTAATGATATTTTTTATTTTCTCTTTTATATCTTTAAAATTCACATCTCCACCAAGAACAATGATAAGATTTGATTGTGTGATATGATGCGATAAAAATGTTTGAATATCTTCTAATGTAATACTTTTAACACTCTCTACACTTCCACGTGATGGTTGTGCAAGTACAGTCCCTTCAAATAAAATAGATTTGAGTGTTGTTGATGCAACATAATCAAAATCCCCTGCTTTTCTCATCAATGAACCAATAGTCATTGTTTTTATCTTTTCTAATGTTTCTTGTGTGAGATTTGGGTCATCTAAGAGCTGATGAAAATACGATAAAGTATCATCAAACTCCTCTTTTAAAGAGCTTGCTTCTATAACAAATGTCTCTTTTCCAGCAACTGCTGAGATATAGATTGCTTTTTCTTCTAACATCTGTGCAAATGCCACAGCTCCCTCTTTTTGTGTTCCTTGATTGAGTAATTTTGCACTGAGTTTTGCAAGACCTGCTTTTTTGGTATCTGTCACACTGCCACTATTTGTAAAAACAAACTGCATATTTACAAGTGGTAATCGTGTATCTTTTTCAAAAATAACAGGTATCTTACTTCCATCTACTTCAATATACTTTATCTTTGCTCCCATTAAAATCTCTCCTATAAATAAAATAATAAACAATAAAATTTTCAAAATATCTTACCCCAAATCAACAAACTCTTTTTGTCGATTTTTATACACAACACATTGTGTATAGCCAACACTTTTTGCTAAATTTATCACCTCATCACTATACAAACCAACTTGTTGTGGTGCATGTGCATCAGAACCAAATGTGATATCAATCCCAAGCTCATAAGCACGTGATAAAAGGAGTTTTGATGGATAAGCTTCCCCTATTGGTTTTCTATATCCTGCACCATTTATCTCAATAGTCATATTTGCTTCTTTGATTGCTAAGAGTGCATCATTTGCTATCTCTATTATATCTTTTGTTGGCATAAATTGAAATACTTTAATTAAATCAAGATGCCCCACAATATCAAAAAGTTTTGCATTTGCCATTGCTTGAATACTTTGAAAATATTTTTGCCAAATATCATCAATATCCTCTTCTTCATAACGACCAATAAACTCTGGATTATCAAATCCCCATCCATCTATAAAATGCACAGAACCAATAAGATAATCCACATCTGCTTGTAATACTCGCTCATCCATATACCCTGGAAGATAATCCACCTCATATCCTAAAAGAATTTCTATATCATCTTTATATTTTTCTTTTGCTTTTAAAACAGCCTCTTCATACCCTTGCATCGCATCAAAACTCATTCGATATTGCTCATCAAAATCCATTGGTGCATGGTCTGAAAAACCAAAATATTTTGTTTTTTTAGAAATTGCCACTTCGATATATTCTTCTATACTCCCTGTGGCATGGTTGCATAATTTTGTATGGTTATGTAAATCTACTATCATTTTTCACACCTCTAAATTGTTTCATAATTTTAACCAAATTATGTTATTATTACCACAGTAAATAATGTTTTGTTAGGAAATGTAATGACACAAGAAGAATTAGATGCTTTGATGAGTGGTGGTATGGACGATTTAGAAGATGATGTACCACTTGATGAGACTCAAGATGAAGAACAGCAAAAGGAAGAAAACCCTCATACAGATATTGACCTTGATATAGATACTAAAGTCATCCCAGATGAAATAGCAGAAAAACTTCCACTTCCTGCAACTGATGAAAATAAAATGGTACATCAACTCGATGATGTTACTAAAGAGAGTGAGGAAAAAGCAACTGAAATTTTTGATATTTTAGATAATATCAGCAATGATATGATGGAAAAAGAGGAAAATGCAAATAATATCCTTGAAACACTTAATGAAAATGTAGAACTCTTTACAAAACTCAGTGCAAAATTTCCAGAAATCACAACTTTTCAAACATCATTAGAAAAAAATCAACAAGCCGTTACAGATACTGAAGCCTTAATTGAATCTATTCAAAATAATGGCGATAGCATTATGAATATTATGGATATTATGCAATACCAAGATATCCACCGTCAAAAAATCGAGCGTGTTATCAATGTGATGCGTGCCCTTTCAAAATATATGAACAGCCTCTTTGAAGGGAAAATTGATGATGAACACAGAGTTTCATCTGCACAACACATCATTGGCGATACTCACAATGAAGTTGCTTCAATGGATGATATTGAAGCATTACTTGAACAATTTGGACAAAAATGAAAAAAGTAGAATTATTATCACCTGCTGGGAACTTAGAAAAGCTAAAAATTGCTTTTGATTTTGGTGCTGATGCTGTCTATGGTGGTGTGAGCCATTTTTCTCTTCGTATTCGCTCTGGAAAAGAGTTTAGTATGGAAGAGTTTGAAGAAGGGATACAATATGCCCATGCAAGAGGGAAAAAAGTCTATGCCACTATCAATGGTTTTCCTTTTAACTCTCAACTCAATCTGTTAAAAAAACATATCTTAGCAATGGCAAAATTAAAGCCTGATGCTTTTATTGTTGCAACTCCGGGAGTTTTAAAACTTTGTCACGAACTTGTCCCAGATATGCCACTACACCTCTCTACACAAGCAAATGTGATGAATGTATTAGATGCAAAAGTGTACTACGATATGGGAGCAACTCGCATTATCACTGCACGTGAAATCTCTTTAAAAGATTTACAAGAGATTAAAAAAGAGCTTCCAGATTTAGAACTTGAAGTCTTTGTCCACGGGTCTATGTGTTTTGCATATAGTGGAAGATGTCTTATCTCTACTTTGCAAAGTGGACGGGTACCAAATCGTGGAAGTTGTGCAAATGATTGCCGTTTTCCTTATGAATTATATGCTGCAAATCCTGAAACTGGAACACTCTTTAAACTTGAGGAAAATGAAGGGGTTGGAACTTACATTATGAATTCTAAAGACCTCAACCTTGCTTCTCACATTCCAGAGATTTTAGAAAGTGGTGCAGTTGATAGTGTCAAAATAGAAGGAAGAACAAAAACTGCCTACTACACAGCAGTAACTACAAAAGCATATAGAATGGCAATTGATGATTATTATGCCAATAAATTTGAGAGTCAAAAATACCAATATGAGCTTCAATCACTCCAAAATCGTGGCTATACTGATGCCTATCTTATCTCTCGCCCTTTTGAAAAGCACGATACACAAAGTTTAGATTTTACAATGCAACTTGGAACACATCAAGTTAGCGGTGTCACTGATGCTTCTGGAAAATATTTTCTTTGCAAGTATAAAACATTACCAGGCGATGAGCTTGAAGTTGTTGCTCCACTTCATAGTAAAATAGATATTGTAGATAATGAATATGGAACAACATATGAAAAAGATGGCAGACTCTATATGAAGTTTAAACAACTCAAATCTGTTAAAGGAAAAGTGTGGGAAGAAGTTCATAGTGGAAATACCAACCAAATTATACTTCCAACTACTTTCCCACCATATACTTTTTTTAGAATCCCTTCACATCCTGATATGGGAACATATCCTAAGAGCTAATTTTTACTATCCCTTTTGGATAGATAGCTCCATCTATCCCCTCTAATGCCATTTTTTCTATCTCTTTATCCTCTTCAATTTTTGCTAAAATTTTTGCATCAAAGAGGTATGTTTCTGCAAGCTTTTGAAATGTTTTTGCTTCTGATGGATAACATACAAGATACTTTGCACCAAAATTTGCACCATAGATAAGTGCTTCTATAGAATGAACTTCTAAAGCTATTGGGATATTATTGAGTTTAGCATAGTTAATAATATCAAGATTATCTTCACTAAATTCTATATAAAGTGTAGAAGATGGTGGTGTATTTTTAATCGCATCAATATCTAAAATATGATACAAAGATTCACTCTCAATAAACCTATGCCCAATTAAAATCATTTTAAACACTCCTTCGAACAATAATACTGCCCATTTTTTATAATGGCATCTTCTAATTCACAATACACTCCACAACTCTTACACTCTACCATATCGTGTGCATTTTTATTATCTGATTTTATTTTTTTATTTTTTTCTTTAAGAAAAAAAGTATAAATCACATAAATAACACCAACAATTAGTAATAATTTAAATATCATTATCATCTCCATTCATTAATAAATAGTGCCTTTTATGCCCTGTAATAATCTTATAATTTTTATAATTTTTTACCTCATCATACACATTTTCACCCTTATAAAATAAAAGCTGTGTATCTTTATCTCTAAAATTTCTACTAAGTTTTAAAAGCATATCTGTTTGGGTAACAGCACGTGAAGTGATGAGTTCAAAAATCCTTGGCTCCATCTCTTCAACCCTTTTTTTGACAACTTCAACATTGTCTAATCCTAAAGAAGCCTTAATGAACTGTAAAAAACTCGCCCGTTTACTAAGTGGTTCAACAAGTGTCACTTGTGTATTTGGTAGTGCCATTGCCAAAATCATCCCAGGAAATCCAGCACCACTTCCTATATCCATCATTGTTTCTATTTTTGGTAAAAAACTTATAGGAAATACAGCATCAAAAATAAAAGCATCAATTGTAGCTTCATCTTTTGCACCGGTGAGATTGTGGATTTTATTCCATCGAAAAAGATGCTCTTTATACTGTTGTATAAGAGAAAAAAAGTTTTCTGGAATTGGAAGGTTTTCTTGTAAAATTTGTGATTTTAAATTCAAAAAATATCCTTTGTAAAAAAGGATATTTTATCTTAAATTTGTTTATGAAAAGATTTTTTTCATAGCAGTAAAGAACATTTTAAAAATCCCTTTATTGCCAACAAGCTCATCAACAAACTCATCATAAGTCTGTCCTCTTTCTTCTAAAAAGCCACGAAGGTAGTGCCCACTTGCTTCCATACCACCCTCTTTTTCTAACTCTACAAGCTTTTTATAAATTGGTTCCATCACCTCTTTTGCTTTTTCTGGAGCAGCTTTTCTAAAAGCAGTGTATGAGATAATTTCCCCTGTAATTGGGTCTCTTTTTGCTTCAAATTCTGTAACAACCCAATAATAATCCCCACTTTTTGCCATATTTTTTACAACGGCTAAAATATTTTCACCCTTAGAGATTCTATCCCATAACATTTTAAAAACTATCTTTGGCATATCTGGGTGTCGAATAATACTATGAGGTTTTCCAACAAGCTCAGCCTCACTATATCCAGAAATCTCTACAAAGTAGTCATTTCCATACTCAATAATCCCTTTTGGATCTGTTTTTGAAACAATATATCTTTTTGGGTCTAATTTAATTTCATGATCTGTTGGTGTTGGTTTTGCCATTTTTTAACCTTTTTTAATCTTTTTTGTAATTATATAATTTTTTTATTAAATTTATGCAACAATATAAAAAGAAAATTTATGAAATAGGATGATACGATGACAAAACAAGAGGTTTTAGAGGCATTAGAAAAAGCAAAAGCATCACACGAAGCACAAATGGGAAAAATTGAAACACTTTTAAATGGAGCAGAAGTAGATGCACCAACACCTGTTACAAAAACAGATTGTGCATTTGGAAAATGGTTTTATGATAAAAATAACCATCTCGAAGAGATTCTTGGGACACAGTTTTATTCAAAGTTAGATACATACCACGAACAATGGCACAGAGAATACATCAAAATCTACAATATCTTTTTTAAAGACCAAAAAAAAGGTCTGCTTAGTACTTTACTTGGAAAAAATAAAGTTGACCCGCTTCTTATAGATAAAGCAAAAATGTATTTTACAGAACTTCAGCCAATCACTAAAGAACTCATTCACACACTTGAAGCTTCTTATAGAAGAGTTAATGCAATGAGTGAAGAAAAAATTGCACACTTTGCATAAGTAAGAGAGCATAAATAATTTTATACTCAACAACATTTAAAAGGTTTAGATTCAAGGCGAACTTTTGTTGGCGATGCTAGGCATCGTTAATGAAAGTTCAACGAAGAAGATGAATTTTTTAAATGTTGCCCTTTGGGTGAGAAGAGAAGCTACAATCTACTTCGTTAAAAATCCTTGAAGCTACTAGTAGCTCCTGCGGACTTTTGCCTTGCATATCATAACTTCTCTTCTCATTGAGCATGAAGTTATTTATGCTCTCTTACTTAAACTTTTCCCATAATGGGAAAAATTTATTTACTTAAACCCATTTTTGCTGGATTTAAAATATTATTTGGGTCAAATGCTTTTTTAATAGATTGAAATAATGCCATCTCCTCATCTGTAAAAGCCATCTTCATATAAGGGGCTTTTGCAAGCCCTATCCCATGTTCTCCTGAGAGTGTTCCACCAAGGTCAACTGTGGCTTGAAATACCTCTTTAATCGCTTTATACCCTATCTCTACTTGTTTTGGGTCTGAACCATCTACCATCACATTTGTATGAACATTTCCATCACCTGTATGCCCAAAACATGGGATTTTTATTTGGTATTTTTCAGCAATTGCATAAAATCTTTTGAGAAGTTCTGGTAAAACTGCACGTGGTACTGTAACATCTTCATTGAGTTTTTTACTTCCATACACACTCAAAGATGGAGAAGCATTTCTTCTTGCAAACCAAATATCTGCTGCTTCTTTTTCATTTTTTGCTTTTTTAAATTCTCTACATCCATTTTCAAAAAATACTTTCTCAATTTGTGCTAATTGAAATTCTAAATCATCTTCTAAATTACCATCAACATCACAAATCAAAATAGCCCCAGCATCAACAGGAAGCCCTTTTTGAAAAGTTTTTTCAACTGCTTGAATTGTTAAATTATCTAAAAACTCCATAGCCACAGGTGTCACACCACTTGCTATTGTTTTATATACTGCATTCATTGCATCTTCAACACTATCAAATATCCCCATAGCAGTTTTTGTAAGCTTTGGTTTTGGAATAAGTCTTAAAGTAATTTCAGATAAAACTGCTAAAGTTCCTTCACTTGCTACTAAAATACCGCTAATGTTATATCCAGCAACATCTTTAATCGTTCTTTTTCCTGCTCGAATAATATCACCATTTGGAAGCACTGCACGTGTTGCCATCACATAATCTTTTGTTATTCCATATTTTGCCGCTCGCATTCCCCCTGCATTTTCACTCACATTACCACCAATAGTTGAATAATCTTGTGATGCTGGGTCTGGTGGATAAAATAATCCTATCTCCTCTACTGCTTTTTGTAAATCTTTATTGATAACGCCAGGTTGCACAACTGCTACCATATTTTTTGTATCAATTTCTAAGATTTTATTCATATGTTTTTCCATAGCAAGGATAATCCCTCCACTACTTGGCAATGCACCACCTGTAAAACCACTTCCAGCCCCACGTGCTACGATGATGATTTTATGTTCATTACAATATTTTAAAACATCACTAATATCTTGTTCATCTCTTGGAAATATCACAGCATCTGGTTCAAAATGCTCCCTTGTTGCATCGTATGAATATGCCAAAAGGTGTGCTTTATCACTGTAAATATTTTCCTCTCCAACAATTGATGTAAAATAATCAATATGCTTTTGTTCTATCATTTTTTATCCTCTTGTAAAAGTTTTTGATAATATGGTTTATAAGCTTTTAAAGTACTACTTCCTTCACCAAACCAATTTGCTCTAATCTTTTTTACTCTAGTATAAAAAGGTAAATGAGGTTTGGTTGTTGCTTGAAATGGGACATTGTATGTTTGTAGAGTTTGTAAACTTAGTGCATCTAACATATAGAGCTTTTTATCAACATAAATAAATATCAATCCAATAAACATCGAATGAGCAAAAGAGATAAAATCTGATGCTAATGGTGTTGGATGCCCTTTTAAAGAGAGAATAGTTGCAAAAATATCTGGATGAATCCATTTAATATTTGGATTTTGTTTTGTTATCTTATAGTATATCTCCTCTGTTGGAGCAATAAGCAATGCACGTGAATATCCAAAACCAAGAAGAACTTCATCCCCTTTTTCTACCTTTTTATTTAATGTTGGTAATGATTCATTATCAAATAAATGATACGGTTCTATCTTTAATGTTGCTTTTTTTGTAGAAGGGTCAAACTTTTGAACAACACCTTGAGCAATAATACTACTATGCCCAAAAGGAAATTTTTTTATCACAAAACCAGACATCCCAACATCTACTTTTTCTATATGAATGACTGCTTCATCCTCATAAACATCTACAATAGAAGAAACCATAGAACCATATAAACTCAACACACTCACAACTAATAACAATACTTTTTTCATAATACCTCTTTATAATTCTATTTCACTAATTGGTTTTGGTTTAGCAAAATAATATCCTTGATATAAATAACAACCCATCTCTTTTAAAAGCTCATAATCCTCTTTTGTTTCTACACCCTCTGCAATGATATGAACATCAAAAGCATCTTGAAGTGATAAAATACTCTTTACAATAGCTCTATCGTGTTTATCTTGTGTGATATTTTTGATAAAACCTTGGTCAATTTTTATTTGATTGATAGGAAGTCTTTTTAAATAAGCCAAAGATGAGTATCCTGTCCCAAAATCATCTAAAGAGATTTTTACTCCAAGAGCCCTTAAACTTTGCATCCTCTCTAAAACAAAATCGATATCTCCAGCAAGCATAGATTCAAGTAACTCTACTTTTAAAAGTCCTTTTGGAACATTGTATTTTTGAAGGTTATCTTGAATATTTTTAATAAAATTTTTACTATAAAACTCTTTGACACATGCATTAATAGAAAGAGTGAAATTTTTTGTTTTTTCATTTTCTTGCCATTTTAAAATCTGTAAACAAGCCGTCTCTACAATCCAATAACTCAACTCTAAAATAAGTCCAGAATTTTCTAAAAGTGGAATAAATTTATATGGTGGAACAATCTCTCCATCACTTTTTCTCCACCGCATCAATGCTTCAGCACCTACAAACTCTTTATTTTCATTGGTTTGTAATTGATAAAAAAGTTCAAATTCACCATTTTTAATCGCTCTTTTAAGCTGAGAGTATAAATCTAAATGCTCCATAGATTTTATTTGGTAACTTTGGTCATAAAATGATAAAAGCTTATCTTGTTCTTTTGCGATATTGATAGCTCCAACTACCTCTTTTAAAATAGTTTTTACATCTTTTAATTCATTCGTTTTTTGTGTAGTTATCCCCATATGAATAGAAACAAACAGCTCTTTATTATCAATAATAAATGGTTTTTGAAAGAGTTGTACTATCTTTTGTGCTTCAAACTCTATAACATCATAAATATCCTTTGTATTCTCATAAGAAAAACAGAGAAAAAATTCATCAATCCCTATTTGAGCAATTTTATGCCCTTTAAAATTATTTTGTAATATTTTTGCTATTTTTGCTAAGAGTTGATTTCCAATACTAAAACCATAGACTTCATTAATCATTCTAAATTTTTCAATATTAATCCCAATAAAACCATATACTTTTTCTTTCTTTTTCTCTAATTCTTCTTGAAGTTCTTTTTCTAATAAAGTCCTATTCATCAAACCAGTAAGTGGACTATAATATTTTAGTTGTTCTAATTTTTGATTTGTCTCTTTTTCTTTGGTAATATCTCTAAGAGAGATAACATAATATGCTATATCCCCTCCATCATCTAAAACAGTTTGGATTAAAATCTGTGCATCATAACGAGTTCCATCTTTTTTATAATCATCTAATTCCCCAATAAAATAATCTTGTGTCTTTAAACTCTTTTCTATTGCTTGATAAAACTCATCTGAACTTTGTGTTGGAGATAAAAAAGATATCTCTTTGCCTATCACTTCCTCTTCTTTATACTGTGTTATCTTTTCAAAAGAATGATTGACTTTTAAAACTTTTCGTTCTTTATCTGCAATGAGCATCCCATGTTGCGTTTCAAATGCAACAGAAGCAATTTGAACTTCATAATATGCACGCTCCATTCGCTCTAACATAATATTTATCTCATCATAAAGTACCCCAAATTCATTTTCTTCTTGCCGTGTAATGCGATTTTTTAAAAATTGCTCATTTTTAATATTTTCTAAAAATTTCACAAGATATAAAATAGGAGCTGTAAATTTACTTGCTTGATAAGAAGAGAGGATATAAAGGAGTAAAAAGATAAATAGCAATATCATTAAAAATGTATTTATCGTATCAAAAAAAATCTTTTGAAAACCCTCTAATTTAAATGTATAATTTGCATAAGCAATAAACCTATCATTATAAAAAAGTTTTGAACAAAATGTAATAGAATTATCCTCTTTTTTGATAGTATCTAAATGAGTTGTCTGGCACACAGAAGAAACTTTATAGGGTTTATTGTCTTTTGCATATTGAAAAAATACACTCCCATCTTTTTTATGAAGTGTAACATTTAAAATATTTTCAAATGATTTTAATTGTGTTGAGACATCACTCGCTGTTGCAATATCATTAAGATAGATAATTTTTACAACATCTTGCCCTATTAAATCACCTATAATTTTTGATGTATGAACATCCTCTTCTATCTCCTTTTCAATATAAAATTGAAAAAACAAAGCATATCCAATAAAAGCTGTACTAAATACACTAAAAAAAATACTTTTTAGGAGCTCTTGTTTAATAGAACCTTTCTTTTTCAATACCTTTTTCATAAAGTCCTTCTATTTTTTCTCTTTTACTGAAGGGTTTTCAATAGGTAATCGTTCATCATTTCCCCATTCTATCCAACCACCCTCATACACAACAGTATTTTTAAATCCTAACCTTTGCATAATCAAATCATCTAATGCCGCATCTGCACCATCTTGACAATATAAAATCATCTTCTTTTCTTTTGGAAGTGAAGCATATACTTTTTTTAATTTATCAAAACTTTTTAATTTATGCCCATCTTCTGTTTTTTTATAATTATTTAATCCACTAAAAAGTTTTGCTGTTGGGATATGACCATATCTTTTTGCAATCGATACTTTTCCCATATACATCTCTTTAGTTCGTCCATCTAAAATGATATCTTTTCCAATTGCCATCAAAGTATCGAGTTTTGTTGCTATCATATTGTTATTTATCATTGGGATAAACTCTTTTTTTACTAAATGAGGGGCTTTTGTTGAGATGGGGAGGTGTTTTTGGACATATTTTCCATAACTATATTCTAAAAAACTCCCTTTATTATGTCCAAGAAGCTTTAACACCCAAATAGCTCTTGCCGCCCAACAAAACTGGCCATTATCATACACAATCACATGGGTGTTTTTATCAATTCCAGCATTTGAAAATAGATTTGTCAAAAAAGAAAGAGAAGGTAATTTCAAATCTTTTTTTGTAAAAAAATCTTCCATAACAGGCATATTTACAGCTCCTTTGATATGCCCTTTTTGATATGCCTCTTTTTTTCGTACATCAATAATAACAATATTTTCATCTTCTAAATGTTGTGCCAACCACTCAACAGAAACAACAAGTGGGGTTTCCTTCTCCACTGCAAATACCGTACTACTCATCACAAACATTATAAAAAACAATAATCTTAGCATCATCTCAAATTCCTATTTATCTTCTCCAAATAATATCAAACTCCAACTTAAATATAAGAAACTTATGTTACAATCTTTTCTTATAAAAAATATATAGGATATTTATTATTATGTTACGTCTCTTTTTTATCATTAGTTTGTGTGTCTCTTTGTTTGGCGCTGAAGTAGAGCAAAAAAGATGGCCAAAAGACAAAACATATTTGGGATTTTTACAAGACCATCATCTCCCTCTAAGAGATCTTTATTATAACTTAGATAAAGATGACCAAATATTAACTCAAGAGATGGTTCCAGGAATCCATTATAGTGTTGTAAAAAAAGAAGATGGTACTGTTGATCAACTCCTACTCCCTTTAAATGACGAACTCCAAATCCATATCTATTTCGATAATGGAAAATATTTTTTTGAAATTATCCCTATTATCAAAACAAAAAAAACAGAAGCTTTTATGCTCCACATCACAAGCTCTCCACACTACAATATCATCAAAGAAACACACTCTGTAAAACTTGCAAAAATTTTTATCTCTGCTTTTCAAAACTCACTTGATTTTAAAAATAATATTCGAAAAGGGGATAGACTTGTGATGATTTATGACCAGTTTTATCGCCTTGGTAATGAATTTTCTATGCCAATACTCAAAGCAGCTATGATAGAGATGCAAGGGAAAAAACATTTTATTTATCTGAATTATGATAATGAATACTACAATGAAAATGGAACAAAAGTACAAGGTTTTTTACTTAATATGCCTGTTCATGGGGCAAGAATATCTTCACCATTTACAAAACGAAGATGGCATCCAATTTTAAAGAGATGGAAAGCACACCTTGGAGTTGATCTTGCTATTAGACGTGGAACTCCTGTTCACGCAGCTGGAAGTGGAAGGATTATCTATGCAGCACGTGCTGGTTCTTATGGAAATCTTATAAAAATACAACATAGTGATGGATATGAAACAAGATATGCCCACTTAAAATCTTTTCGCAGAGGAATAAGACGTGGAAAATATGTCAAAAAAGGGGAAGTCATAGCCTATGTTGGAACAACAGGAAGATCAACTGGTCCCCATCTTCACTTTGAACTCAGAAAAAACGGTGAAGCAATAGACCCATTTAAAATTGTTCAAGTTACAAAAAAGAGACTAAGAGGAAGAAAAAAAGCGAAATTTTTAGAGCTTCGAGATAAATATAATAAAGAGATATATTACCACCTCAATCATCAAACAAAATTTATTAAAAAAGCAAAAATGCCAAGAAAATGCTACTTCTCAAAATTCACTCTTCTTGATGAAAATAAGGAGTGAATTTCACACACTAACTATACACTTCTTTAATTTTTTATCAAATGTTTTCACTCTATACTTTGTTGATTGTACACACAAAATACAGTCAACAAAATCTATGGCAAAATGCCATAGCAATGCCTACTTTTTCTTTGGCATTATGATAGTAAAGTAATCTCCTTCTACTTTGTGTTCTATCTTATCTTGTTGGACATCTTTTGGGATAGCATAAGAAGTTGAGAAGTATTCTGAACTATAAAAATATCCATCATTTGTTTTTTCCTCTTTTTTCATATCCATACTCAAAGAAACAACATTATCTTTAATCATAAAATTAAGCTTATCTGGTTCTGCACCGTTGAGTTTAATACGATAGATGTATTTATCTTTTAAGTTTTCAAAAAGTGGTTTTTTTACATAAAGTTCAGGATGTTTTTTCTTTGCTTCTAACATCTTTTTGTTTTGTTCTTGAAGTGCTTTAATGTTTGCTTCATATTGTTTGATTAAAGCTTTATTGTGTGCTATTGCTTGGTCAATATCTACATCAAAAAAAGGAAAAGCACTAAGAGTTGTTCCTGCGAGTAAACTTGCAACTAATGTTGAGAAAATATATTTTTTCATAATCTCTACCTCCATATTTTTTTATGGAAATATTATCATACAAAAAAGTAAATATTTTGCCACAAAAGTGGCAAAAGAGGAATTTTTACATCCCCGGCAAACGAGGAATTTTTCCAAGTTTTGAATTTCTACAATAAAATCCCCACCCTTTTTTCAACCAATGTCCAACAACTGGAAGTGGGAACATAAAAGCTCTTTTTTCATCTCTATATACAAAAGCCGCACCATCTCCACTATCCATCACACATAAGATATTAAGATGCTCTTTGTATCCGTGAAAATCATTGCTACCATTATCTCTTTGCTCAATATTATGTGCAACATTTTTTGCCATTACTTCAGCAATATGCCCTTGTTTTGCTCTCCAGTCATACCCTTCTAATGCAGCTACATCACCAACAGCATAAACATTTGTTTGTGTTCCATCTTCATTTTCAACACAAGAGTATTCATTTGTTTTGATAAATCCAGCATCATTTGTTGGTAAATCAGATGATTGAATCACCTCATGCCCATTACCAGCTGGGATAAACATCACAAAATCAGATTCTAAAGTTGTATCATCTTCAAAATGCACTCCCTCTTGACTAAAATGGGTAATTTTCTTTCCAAAATGTTTTTTAATGCCAAGTTTATTAAACATCATATCCATCATTTTTAATGATTGTGGCCCCATTCTTTTTCCCGGTTCTGCCATTGGAGCAAAAAAAGTCAGTTCAAATTTATCTCTTATCCCTTTTTTCTTTAACATATTATGCACATTAAAAAGAAGCTCAAAACCCGGTCCCCCACGTACTGCTGATGTATCTTTTGGATTTCCACCAAATCCCATAGCTATCTTTCCACTTCCTTTTTGCACAAGGGCATCTAACTGCTCTCTAATAGATAAAGACTGCTCAGGAGCTCCACAGATAGAGAGTGTATGTTCTATCCCTTTTGGTTTCATTTTTGAAGCACCCATTGCTACAACCAAATAATCATAATCATCTATCACTGTGCCACTTGCTAAAGTAACTCGATTTTCTTTTGCTTCAATTTTTGTTACACCATCTACTACTACTTTAAAACCGTGAGCTTCTTCTAATTCACTTAAATTCAAACAAACATCTTCAAATTCACTCTCATGAGTAGGAATCCAAATAGATACTGGATAGATATAAAAATAATCTCTATCACTCACAAGCGTTACATCATATCCCTTTTTTTGAAGATGGATTGCTGAGTCAATCCCAGCAAAACCACCACCAAGTACTACAACTTTTTTCATCATCTCTCCCTTATTATTTTTTTTAATAATAAATATTACTTAAAGTGATATTAAAAAGCCATTAATCGCTCTATAAACCAAAAAGAAGCTATAGTCCCAACACCATAAGCTATACTTGTTTGTATAAGTTTTTCATTGTGTATTAATTTTCTTTTTATAACAAAAAGCAAACTCCCCATAATAAGAACAAATATTATCTGTCCTATTTCTATTCCCAAATTAAAAGAAAAGAGTGAGAGTGGTATCTCATTTTGAGGTAATCCTATTTGAGAGAGTGCACTTGAAAATCCAAACCCATGTAACAATCCAAAACTAAATGTGATAATCCATAGATATTTTTTGGTCAATGTTTCTTGTGGTATTATTAATTCTCTTGCTAAAAAAATAATACTCAAAGCAATAGAAGCTTCAATAAATGGAGGTCCAATAGTTATAATCCCCAAAATACCACACGCTAAAGTAATAGAGTGTGCTAAAGTAAATGCAGTAATAGCAAATAAAAGCGCTCTTATACTTCTTGCAAGAAGTAACAAAGAAAAAACAAATAAAAGATGGTCAAATCCACTAAAAATATGCTCCATTCCAAGTTCTAAATACTCTACAAAAAGTGCAAAAGGGTCACTTTTATAATTAAGATAGATAAAAGGTGTTGATGCACGTAGTAGTGCTTTTTGGGTTGTTGTTGGACTTTCATAACGGATTAAAACTCCCCTATCATTTGTTTTTAATCCCTCTACCCATATCCTTTTTTTATACAAACCAGATGATGAACAATACAAGGAATATTTAGCAACCTTATACCCATTATCGATAAATTCTCTTATATTAGATGTATGTTTACAACTTGATGGATAACGAATTTTAAGGTCTTTAAACTTTGCATCTTGCAATGGTTTTTTATAGGTGATTGTTATATTTTTTTGTGCATCTTCTACAATATTGATATAAGATAAACCTGTTCTATGTCCATATAACAAAGTACCTAAGAGAAAAAAGATAAAAAAATAGCGAGTCATTATTCAATCTTCAACTTATAATTCTTACTTATTTTTTTAAAACTATCAAACCATATTTTATCTCTTTGTTCTTGGATAAAATCATTATATACTCTCTCTTGAACTTCTTCAAATGGAAGAGGATTTATTGCATTTTTCTCTGTTATATAGATGAGATGTTTCCCAAAAGAAGATTGTAAAACACCTTGCCATCTCCCTTTTTTATACAAAAAAAGTTTAAATGCAAAATAGTTGCCATAGATTTTTTTTATATCATTGAATGATATATTTTGCATTACTAAAGGATGAGAAAATTTTTGTGAAAAATAAGGAGCCACACTTGCATTTAAATCTAACCTTTGGAGCATTTTTAATTTTTCTTTTGCTTCTTCATTAGAAATATCTCCTAAAAATATTTGTGTAAAAGAAAGAGAAGATACAACAGAATAATCACTTTGATTTTTATGATAATATTTTTTAAGTTCATCCTCTGTTGGTTCGTGTACTTTTTGTGTATTTGCGATAATTTGATCCATTTTATTGAGGAGTCTTTTTGTAATAATTGGATCTGTTTTATAAAGATTGAGTGCATATGCTTCATTTAACAACACCTCTTTATAAAACTTTTGTTGTATTAAGACATTTAAATAAGCCTTATCTACTTTCTTATTTTGAATAAGTGTCTTAGGATCTATTTTTATCTCATAGATATTTGTTTGTGGGGGATTTTTTATATCATAATATCCATACATTATAGCACCAAATACTAAAAAATGAACCAAAGGTTCTTGTTTTATAAATGAAATTATGGACACATTATCCTCACATTTGCTTTTTTTGTTTTATAAAGAAGTGTGATATCTTCTTTTTGATGTTTTTGTTTGAACATTCTTGGATTTGAACGCATAATACAATTTTTTGGAAGATAAAAAGAGAGTTTTAAATCCACTTCACCTTTAAAACTATACTCTTTCTTTTTTCCATTATTCTTATACCCTAAAAGTCTTCCATTTGCAGAAATAAGATATGCTTCTTTTTTATCTGATAGAGGTGTTGTATCGATGATATGTCTTTGGTGTTGGTCTAAACTTATATAAGTATGATTTTCAAAATGTTTAACTCCTAAAACTGTTTTTGAATTTTGTAAGTTTATCAAAGCATTTTTTTTCTCTATTCGAAGTGTCCTTAAATCTCTCATCCCATCAATTAGCCAAACATTCCCTTCTCTTGCCATAGATACATCATAATAATCCATTACTTTAGGAATATATGCTGATGTATAAACTGGCATTACATCTTGTTTTATTGCCCAATTATAAACATATTTTAAAGCATTTAAGGAAGCAAGTTTACTTCCAGAGTAAAAATGATAATGAATATCTATTGGTTTAAATCTTCGTGGAGAATTTGTCAGCTGAAAAGTTTGCACCACCCTTTTAAATCCCCAAAATGGTCCAAACCAATTATTAGTAAATACATTTTCATCTTGAGCTCCCGCATAAATTTGTATATATCCATCACGCTGTAATCCAAATGGTGCAATATTTGTAAGCCATGGATTCATATTATTTATAGAAGTATTGCCTCCATTTATATTTAAGATATGGTGTTTATAAATAAATTCTAAAGCATTCACCCTTGGAGCACAGTCTCCACTCCAAAAAACCATTTTTGCTTTTGGTTTATTTTTAGGCATATATTTTTGATTAATATTTTGCAGTGTTGTGAAAAGTTCCCTTTTTAATGAGAATTTATAATTTTTTACTTTGAGTCTATAATTTGGACTTAATGTATCATTGACAATTTTACCCCAAAAAAATGGTCGACTAAAAGTATGTGTTGCTCCTTCTACATTCGAAAGTTTATACGATTTTTTTATAATTTTTTCTAATCGTTTAAAAAATTTAGGATAGGGACCGTTTTTGTTTATTTCTGCACCAATAACTGAAACTGAAATAGGAATTTTATATTGACTTAATATATTATTATAAATAATCTCTCCAGATACTAAACGAGGACTAAATTCAACATAATTTGCAAGTCCATCACCATCCACATGACTAAAGAGTAATCTTTTTCCATTTTCAGTTGTTGGGTCTGGAACTAAAAGAGATTGTAATCGAAGTGATTTTTGAAAAAATAAAAAAGGATTCATTACCCATACATTTTGTCCATTAAACTGTGTTAAAACAGCTTCATACATCGCATACCCACCCCATTTTGTTATAGCAGCTGGAATAGTTCTTTGTTTATTCGCATCTTCATAAATATACAGTGGCTTTGCATGATTTGGCATCATATATAAATTACTTGTATTTAATGATGGTTCTGCTTCAAAACCTATCATATCACTTTGTTGTATAATTTTTTTTGTATTTTTTATATTTCCATTAATATAACTAATATCAATATCAAATTGTTTTAACCATATATTATCAACTTCTGTACCAAAATTATTAATAAAAACTATCTTTATTTTTTGCTTTTTAACCTCTTGTAACCAATCAAGAAATTTTTGAGAGTCTTTATAATATTCATCTATCCACACAATAACACCAGCATATTGCTGTAATTTTTTTGGATTTGGTAATCCTTTTGAAATATTATAAAGTTTTTGAATATATCCCATATATTCAAGTGGTAATGCTCCATATTTATGTGATGCTAATAAGATTCTATCTATATGTGTTTCATTAACAAGTGTTAAAATTTCCCTTTTAATTGCATTTTTAGAAGATTTTCCATAAATACTATAATCTATATCTGTTATATAAGGTATCATCCCTTTTTTTTGAATTTTTTTAATATATTCATTAATATCTTCAATATCACTAATATTAGTATATTCAATATCAATAATATCAAGATTATATAATTTTAAATCATCAATATTTTTTTCTAAAAAGGATTCTACAACAATAACATCAATAAATGAAGATACTTTTTGAAGTAATTTTTTACGAGCCAAAATCATAATTTTACTCTGAGGATATTGCGAAGAAAAATATTGTAAAAACTGAGAAATTTTTTTGGTTTTCTTTAAAAAAAATATATCAAAAAAGAAATTTTCAAAACCTTTTTTTTGTGCATTGTATAATGCTTTTTTTATCTCTTTTAAATTTTTTCCAGTAATTCTTGCATATATTTTATGTTTATATAAAGAAAATCCATGTCGTAATGTGTTGATATTTTTAGGGTCTACAACAATATAATCATGAATCCCAACCATAGGATAAGAGATATCTTTTCCATAATAAAAAATCGCACTTTTATCACTCAAACTTGCAAAAAGTGTTGTGGTGATAATAAATAAAAAAATAAATATCTTACTGCAACATAAAAGTTTCATAATTTAACCTTATCATTTCATCACGTATTATAAGAATACTAAGAATAAATACAAGTAATAAAGAGAGTGTATAACCATATCCAAAATATGATGGTCCCATCCAAATAGAGATATAACTAAAAAGAGCATTTGAGAAGAAAAATAATATACAAAGCCACATCGCTACTTTTTTTCTATCAAGATAATATAAAATTGCTAAAACAGACATAAAAGCCACTTGAAGCAATGCACCAATAGTTAAAATATATAAAAGTCCAAGATAAAGCTGTGGAATATGAAGCAAATCAAAAACAGAAGGAGCTGTTAAAAATAAAATAATATCAATAATTCCTTGAATGGCTAATATCTCGTGGATTGCATGACGGATAACTTCTACCATATTTTTTCTATATTTTTTAATAGCATGTAAAGTCCCTCCATTTCTTACAGAATCATAATACAATTCATAATTCTCTGCAAAATCTGATTCAAGCCGATAAAAAAATACCGCCATTGCCGGTAAAATAGAAAGATATGCCAAGAAAATTGGCATATCATACACAACAGAAGCATGCAATTTTCCAATCACTGCATGTCCTGTTGCTGGATGATACCAAAAAATCACCTTATCAATCCACGCCCCAAGATTATAAAAAAGTCCAGCAAAAGCAAGTGTCCAATAAAAATTTGGTGCTAAAATAAAATCAATTTTTAAGAAAAAAGTAAATCGATATGTTTTAATGATAAAAGTAGCCAAAATAATAAATAAAATAGCATTTCCAAAGAAAAAAATAATCAAAAGTGCTTCCATATTATTTCCAGCCAAATAGGAAAATATCATAATAAAAATATATACACCAAGATAAGACCACACAACTTCATTATAATATTTTAAACTTGCAGCTAAAATACTTGATATCCAAATACTTGTTAAAATCAAAAATGTTGCAACAGAAGCGATGATGAGTGTTGCACCCATACCATCAAAAACCCACATATAAAAAGGAACTGCAAACAAAAGTCCCAAAAACCACGATAAAAATATTGCACCAAAATAAGTTGGCAATACCTCATCCTCTTTTTGTTTAAAAATTAAATCTGCAATATACCTTGTAAATGGAAGTTGCAAAATCCCTGTTAAGACAAGATTTGATGCAAGAGCAATAGAGTATGTAACAAGTACTTGAAATTTAAAGGCACCACTTACCTCTCCAAAATTAGAGATATTCATCAAACCAATAGCCGCAATAGCCAAAATAGAAATAACCCACGAACCAGAACTTAAAATCGCAGAATATCCATATATTTTTGCTAAAGAAAGTAGTCTATCCTCTTTTAAAACTTTACGAAGTTCAAATCCAATTCCAGCCATTACTCTTTTTTCTCTTTTACAACAAATTTTTTTATTGGAAATCTTTTTATCATTGATTTTGGAGCAACCATATTTTTAGGATTATAATATGGAACAATCCTCTCTTGTAACTCCTCCCAACTCAAATCACAAGCTTCATCATATAATTCTTTATAATCTTTTAAAAACATCTCTTGTCTATAAAACATCTCCACACGCTCAAGTGCAATCTTTTGTGCTTTTTCCCATTCCCCATTTTCATAAGTTAAAAACCTTATATATTGTTGAGCAAGTGCTTCTGGGTCTGCAATCCCACAAATAGCTCCAGCATGACCCAATGCAATATCATCATCATTCACACCACCTTCAATCAAATCGCGACAACTCCCAACATCAGTTGCCACACAAGGAACCCCTGCGGCAAACCCTTCTAAAATAACAAGAGGCATCCCCTCACTAATAGAAGAGAGTGCCTGAAGTGCTGATTTTGGTAAAATCTCTTTAATATTACTAAATCCAAAAAGTTTTAATGTATCTGGATGTTTTTCTAATTCATCATGAGGAATTTCTGTATGGTTTCCATTGACAAATTTTTGTGCTTCTTTTTTTAATCCAAGAGAGATAGCCATTTGCTGACACTCTTTTACATACTCTTCATCTTCATCAACAGGACCAACTAACCACCCCTCAACATCTGGAATATGCTCTTTTGTAATTTTAATTGCCCGTATAAAAGTTTTAATATCTTTAATAGGAACAACCCTACCAATGAGTGTAATGATTTTTTTTGGTGGGTCATTTCTATATTGCATTGTTGCTTTTAATCCATCTACATCCACTCCATTTGGAATCACCATTGTTCTTGTTTCATCTGCTCCATAAGCAATTTGAATCCTTCTTGCCCCAGCAAATAAAGAGAGAATATGATTTGCACGGTTATAGCAAAACACTCCAAACTTATCAAAAAAATCAACCCACATCTTTTTAATATAGTTATACTCTTCTGGAGCTTGTAAAAGTTTTGGTCTTTGAAACTCAATCCAATCAGCTGAGAGCATATCAATTTTACGCTCCCTTGTATAAATTCCATGTTCTGTTAAAATAAAAGGAGTATTTCTTGTATAAGATGCAAGTGCTGCCATAAAACCTGCATATCCCGTTGATGGAGAGTGTAACATCTTTGCTTTTGGCATATTTTTGACAATATCAGCTAAAATCCAAATTGGTTTATGCATATTTCTCAAAGCCCAAAAATAATCTACAAAAGGGATATCTGGACAATTTTTTTCATAAGTTTGGGCAATAAAATTCCAAGACCTTTCACTATGTAAAAAATCATCAAAAGTGACCTCTTTTGAATAAAAATCGATATTTTTTAATCTTTCTGGAATATCTCTTGCACCCTCTTGAAACGATTGATACAGTTTTTTAATCGATTCTAATCCCTCTTTAGAACCAGGTATTCTCTTTCCTTTTGTTTTCTCATCACTATCAAACATATAATGTACTTCTAAATGGATAAGATTTTTTGGAATTTCATACCCTACTTCCATCTTTTTTCCATCTACATATTCACTTGCACCAACAAATACAACCCCAAAAGTATATTCTGGAACCCCTTTAATAAGCTGTAAAATCCAAGATGAAACACCCCCTTTTACATAAGGATATGTCCCTTCTGAAAAGAGCATAATATCAACTTGTTCACTTTTTGGAAATTCTGCTTCAGTCATTATTGTATCCCCCATTGCTGCATAATTGGAGCAAGCTTTTCATTAAATTTTAAATCTTCTACTTGATGTAATATCTCTTTTACTTTTTTAAATTCAGCAGCTGCAAAATAAGATTCTGCTAAATAAGGCACAATAAAAGAAGATTTATCAAGTTCATATGCCTCTTGAAAATGGATAATGGCTTCTTTTGGTTTTTTTTGCCACATCAAAATACGACCTTCTAAAATAGACATTTTAGAAAGTACAATTTTCATTTCATCTCTCTGATATGATTCTGTTTCTATTTTTTTAAGATAATATTCTTCTAACTCTTCATCTATATTTTCATTTTTTCTAAGTTTTTTGAGCTCTTTTTTATATGCTTTTATATTTTTTGGATGTTGAGAAAGAGATTTTTTATAAAACTCTTTTGCCTCTTGTAAAAACTTTTTAGATTCTGCTATAAAGCTTTCTTTTAATGTATCATGTGCTAATTCACTATATACCATCTCCCAGTATAAAAATGCCAATTCTTTTGCCGCATCTGCTTTAATTTCACCATCATTTTCATTATAAAGTTCAAGTTGATGACTTAATTTTTTTCCAAGTTTATCTTCTGCTTTATTAATAACAGCATATCCATATAAACGAATCTCATCATCTGAACTTTTTAATGTTTCTTTGATGATACTTACTGCTGTTGGTGTTAAAGAATTTGCCAAACTTGAGAGTGCCATCACTTTTTTTCTTTTTGGGACATAAGGATTATTCATCATATCAACCATAGAACCCTCTCCAAAAATACGCTCAACAGGATTAAAAGTATTTTCAAATTCATTTAAATCTAAAATCCCAGTATGAGCTGCTTTTTTTGCATATTTTACAATTTTTAAAAAAAAGATAAACCAAGAAGTGATAAATATCCCAATAAGTGGCATACTAAAACTCATCAAAAAAACAAAAATCATTATATTAATATGATTATGTTTATGAAGTGATACTTTATGAAATTGTCGAAATATCCATGAGCTATATTGTACTAATTCAAGTCTATGCAAATCATTTTCAACACTTTTTTTATCATTTGTAGGAAATCTATGTGCCAAATATCTTGCGGCTATTACTCCAAATACAAGACTTATGAGTGTATGTCCAATAATAAATAATAAAATATGTGCTTCAAATTGAGCTATAATCTCATGAAGCATAATCTTCTCGTAAATATTTATTTAATAAATCATTTTCATAAATACTAAAAATCATTTTATCAAATTTTTTATCTATTGCATCTTGTAATGTATTGAGTAAACGATTGTAAAATCCAAGTGCAGCAGATTTATCATTAAGAGGAAACATCACAATAATATAATAAAAACCACCATTTCTTAATTGAACAACTTTATCTAAAGAACGAAGCACATGAGAAATGGTTTCATATACACGCACAGTTCTTAATTCACTCTCTAATCGTAAAACCATAAGTGCTGATTCAACTTGATAATTATCATAAATATTATAAAGTCTATAATATTCATATTGAAAATCTCTATCTTGGACTAATGGTAAAAAATTATATTCTCGTAAAGTGTTTGCATTTCTTTGTTCCATTGAAAAATAACTTAATAAAAGAGCAATTGATGTAAGGTTTTCTCTATTAAAAAACATAAAAGGCATTCTTCGAATAACTAATGTAGCAATAATATTATTATGAAGTACAGCAGGAAATGCAGCGATAAAATCACTATCTTCATTTGAAGACATATCAGGATTTCCCTCTTCATCACTTATAAAAATAGGAATTTGTCTATCAATAGCTCTATCAACCAATGAATCTTGCAAAATTGAATCTATATCTGTATCAGTATTATCTTGTGTAGTTACCATTTTAGCATTTTTTACAGTTAAGATATCTTTTGAAAAAATATCATCTTTATAAATAATAAATCCACTATTAACATGAAAAGATTTTTCTAAAAGTTCAAGAAAATTGATGTAGTATTGTTTTTGTTTATCTTCTGATTCAATATGGAGATTTTTTTGTAAAATATATTCGATAGAATTTCGAATACTCATCGGTTTGACAACATAATTTTTTTCAAGTTGATCGTGAGAAATTTTTAGTGAATAAAATGCATGTGCTAACTCTTGAAGTTTTGTTGTTTTATAATCTGTCTCAACCTCTGCAATTTTGATTTTTTTATTCCAATAAAAATGAAATTCACTAAATATCATTGTCATTAAAAGTGTAACTAAAAACTCATCATAAGCAAATGTATCATAAAAATACCACATCATAAATGCAATCACAGAAATAGCAAGAACCCCATTTTCAAAACCATGAAAAAGTGTAATAACAGATAAAAGGATTAAAATATAAGAAACTTCCCCATTAATCATACAAATATCGTTTGGATCTACAAAATATCCAAAACCAAAATATAAAGCCAATAAAACTATTGTCTCTATATAAGAAAATTTTCTTATCTTTTTATACAGCTTTCCATAAGCATTAACAAGTTTTTTTCTATGATGATGATATCTTTTTATCATTTTCTTATTGTCTTAACATATCTTCAAAAAGGTCTTGTGCTGTTGTTCCAATAGAACCATTCCCCCAATCACTATCAGAACCAGAAGCACTCCATTTTAATTTCCCATTTTTTGTTTTATAAAGACTTAGTTGCACACTCACAGCAGGTTCTCCATCTATCCCTGTTTTATAGCGCCATTCACTCACACCACCATACATAAAAAAGTGTGATTTATCTTTTTTTGCTTGTTTTCTTGCTTGTTTAATTGTTGGATATTTTTTCTTAATATGGGTTTTTACAATATATCCTTTAGACCTTAAAACACCTTCTAAAATATTAGCGGCTCTTAATCCTGCTTTTGGTGTATCTGTATAATTATTTAAACGAAATAAAGAAATTTTAATCTTTCGTTTTATTTCGTGTGTTTCATTATGGTCTTTATAAACTTTTGGGAGATGATTTTCTGTCACTGTAATAGTTGATGTAGAACACCCACTTACAAAAAAAATCACCATCAAAACTAATCCAATTTTACTCATCACCCTCTCTCCTTTTAAAAAGCAAAAATCAAACGTGTTTGATACACTTGTAACATTCCATCATAATCTTTTGTTGCTTTTGGAAACGCCAAAATATAATTAAACATCCACTCTATCTCTTTATTATAATACCAATTAACACCAAAAGCAATATCTTGTTGACTTCCGCCACTCTCATCTTTAATGTGTTTTTTTCCACTACTATTAAGATTGATAGCTGAATATCTCAAAGCAAATTCTATTGCACCATCTCTATTGGGCTGGATTTGTTCTAAAGTAGATTTTTTGACATCATATCCTCTTCCTTGCCCCAAATAAAAATAACTTCCCTCTATATAATATCCATCATACTTATAAATATCAAGATTATTTTTTACAGCAACTTGTGTATATGCTGCTTGCATGCAATATTTAGAAAAAATATATAAAAATTCAAAATTGTTTTTTTGTACAGATGAAACATATTTAATTTTTGTAGAAACATATTGCTCATACATAAACTTTGATTCAGAACCTTGTTTATATTTGAGTGTTCCATCTAAAAATTTTTCTTTTGCATATCCACTACCAAATGAAATAATATGGTGTTTTGTAAATGCTTTTGCATATGTAACTCTTGCAGAAATTGTCCCTTTATCTAACTGATTATGATGTATTCTATCATTAATAGAACCTTGATAATATGATGTAAAAAGATTCAAATATCCACGAGCAATTTGTTGGGAAAGCAACAACTCTCCACCAAAATTACGCCCATCTATAAAAGTATTATTTAAAGCACCTTCCATAAACATATCTGATTGTGAGAGGGAAAATGGAACTTTAAAGTTCCCAAATTTTATGCGATATTTTGTTTTGGTTTTTTTTATTTTTCCTTTATAACCAAGATATAAATCTTTAATATGGTTAACAGTGATATTTGAAAATTCATACCCCATTTTATAAAATAATTTTTTACCAAAAAAACTCCCCTTATGATAAATTTGTACCCCTCTAAATTGATGATGAAGATAAGATTGCCCTGCTTCATCTCCAAACATTACATCATATTTTATTTTTGCACCAAATTGGTACCGAAAATCATATTTACCAATTCCCTCTTTATGTCGTAATCGAGCTATATATCTATCATAAAAATTATGCATATCCCTTTTTTTGACATACTTAAATTTATATTTTTCTTTTTTATGTTTTTTAGTCTTTTTCTCTTTATACTTTTTTTTCTCTTTTTTTAATTTTTTCTTATGTTTATCTTCTTTGTGTGTTGTTCGTTTAATAAGTAGAGGTTTTCTTATAATTTTTGGTGGTAGAACTTGAATAGTTTCAACATTTTTTACTGCCTCTTTTTTAGGTTTTTTAAGGATTATTTTTTTGTGGGGTATTAACTTTTCATTTGTTTTTGGAACAACAATAACCTTTTTCTTTATAATTTTTTTTGGTTGTTTTTGAAATCTATACCTTGCACTTTTTGTAATAACAGCTCCATGATATCTTTTTTTATAAAAAGGAAATTTTTGTTTAATCTCCTCTTTTGTATCTCTACATTCACATCTCACAGTATAAAAATTTCCAATCTCCATCACCAAACAACCTTTTGGAAAATTTGTGTGAGAAAGCTGTATTTTATTTTTGTTTGTTTTATACTTTGTCATTAGCTGGACAGTATAACAACTATCGCCAAATCCATATACAACTAAAATCAATAATAATATAAACTTTTTCATAAACTATCTTTATCCAAAACAAAATAATTAGCAGATTTATTTGGTTTTAATCCATTATCTTCTACTAAGAGTAAAGAGGATTTTCCATTTTTTCTTGGATTTACAACAGTAACACCCTCTATATATCCAAAATTAATATCTTTTCCAATACGTTTTAATAAAGATTTTTCTCTATCCCAAAACCATAATTCAAAACTTCCTCCCCTCTCATTTACACTTCCTCCAATAATCCAAAAACCCTTCTTTTGAACATCATAATGAATATCTCGAATACTCAATCCATCCATATCCAACAAAATTGGCTTAGAAAAAACTGGTTTTGCTTTTTCTAAAAAAATTTCATGTGGATTTTCTATTTCTATAATGACTGCTTTATTATCCACTGTTGGAGAAGCAAATCCTATAAGTAAAGTCTTATGAATTTCATCAAATGCTAGTCCTTCTATATCTATATCATCACTTGATAACTTATTCTCTTCAAAATAATTTTTAAAATTCCTATATAAATTATTTTTCAAGTGATTATAAACATAAAACTTTGTCATTCTCCCATCTTCATATTCAAACATTATAAATTTTTCACGAGATGATTTTCTTTTATGACTTTTACTTAAACTATGTGAAGTTATCATAAAAACAGTATTTGCATCTGATGTAATTGCTTCTAAATCTTCTATATTTTTTTTAAACATTTTTCTAATTTGCTTTGGCATGTACAAATTACCAATCTCTACAACATCACCATTATATTTTGATTCTAAAAGTTTAATAGAATCAATCCCTTTTTCATCTTCAACAACCAAAATGTTACCATCTGGCATTGTTGTCACACCAGATGGTTCAAAAATATTATAAAATTTATCTTTTTTATATTGTATTCCATTATTTTCAAAAGTATATAAACCTTTTTTTTCTACATATAATAATCCATAAATTATAAAAGATGCACTAATAATTAAACCAATGGAAAAAAAAGTATATGCCTGTTTAAGCCAAAAATATTTTTTTTTGATTTCAGACCCTAAAATATGTAAATGTGTAACCATCTCTTCTTTTGAAGCTTCTAAACTATGTAATGCCTCATCCATATGGACAAGATATTCCTTTGGATTTAAATCTGCCATATCCTGATAATATAATAAACTCTCATAATCTTGAAGATGCTTTTTCTCCACAAGTTGCTTTTTATAGCGTGGTTTTACCGCCATAACAGCCAAAACAATAGAACCAAGTGATGTTAAAATAATAGCGATAAAAGCATATTTCATCATCGAATTATGCATTACAAATCCAGCTGCTGTAACACTTACAGTCAAAATAAAACCATTAATAGAGATTAAAATTCCCGCTTTACTATCTGCTAATGCAGTTAAATCAAGATTAGAACGCAAAGCATTTTTAAAAAATGTTCCAGTAAGGTTTGATAATTTTGTTTTATTATTTGCCATAGTTATAGTATTCCTCTATTTATACTCAAATTCAAGAATACCCCAATAATTATTTCCATCAGCATCTTTTTTCGCAGGAATATAGGCAAGTTGATAATAACTTGGATGATCTCTTTCTTTTGCAATAACTTGTGCATAATATGTACCTGCTGAAAAAGTATCACTACCTAAATTATATTGTAAACTTGACATATTTTTTCTTACCAAAATAGGATTACTCATGTTCAAATCTTTTGAAATAGTCAAATCATATACAATTGGATCTTTTTCAAAATCAACAGACTCTGTCCAATGCAATGTATGTGTTTCACCATCATAACTCACATCAAATGGCATAGGAACACCTTTTTCGTCTTCATATAATTTTAAATTATTGTCTTGTATCAAAGAAATTAAATTATTTGCACTTTCTTTCATATAATTTAAGTTATCATACTGCGAATCAGGTTCTTTTGATACAAATTCACTCACAATTGGCATATATTTATCTATAAGATTTTTCATTTTTATATCAGTTATATATTGATTTCGAATTTTATAAACCATAGCATCAAGATCTTCTCTATTTTTTTTAATACTTAAAAATTTTCTATGAAGTGGATCTGGCCACCATACCCCTATGCTATATTCAAATTTTCCCAAATATTGTTTTTCAGACCATGCTCCATCATAATCCCATGGAACAAAATAAAAAGTATCACTATTTATAGGATTATAAAGAGCAAAATTATGATAAAATGTATCCTTATTTCCAAGAATAATCTCAATTGCCAACCAAGTCAAATAATTTTTACGATTAAAATATTTTTCTATCACTTGATCAATTGGCATATTAGAATTTACAGCATGAAGCATCTCTTGAAATTTACAATGATTTGTTCCATTTTTTATCTCAACACGTAAATTAAATTCATTAGGATAGACAGGTTGACAACTTTTTGGATCTACTGCTAAAAAAGGATCTTCATTAAAAGAAAAAATATTGGCATTATATAAATTATCATTTTTATTCCATCCTCTATCTGTAATATATTCTTGACTTAAAGCTTCTACATGAGTAAAAAGTCCATAATCTTGACTATCAATAAATAAATTATAAAACTGTGTCCTCAAACTTGTGATATTTGGAATATCTCTCATAAGATCCATTGCCAATTTATTTTTCATACGGCTTCTATCCGCCCAGTGCTTATTAAGATTTAATTTTCTTGTACCAAAAGGAAGATCAGTTTTGGAAAAAAACTTAATACCATACCCTTTTTGTGGAGCTAATCTTGTATAGTTTCCACGCATTTTAAATTTTGCATTTTCTATATTTGTATGAAATGTATCAGAATCAACAATAGCTTCTAAATAAGGCCTGTAATTATCATTTGCATAAAGGTCATGATTAATATCATCAAATGTACAAGGTCTCTCTGGTCCAGTTTGATCATCCCAAGGTGTACATTTTGCTTTATTTGGCACAGGGAGAGTGACATAAACTTTTTTTAAAGTAACTATTTCATTATACAAAGAAGAATCATCAGAAATATCTCCTACCACTGAAGGAAGATGTTTAATATTGTTATAACTTCCACAACCACTGATAAAAAAAGTGAGAAAAAAATAAAATAAAATTTTTTGGTACAAAACACACTCCTTAAATGTTATATGGTACCTTATTTTGCCTATTTTTTTAATTAAACTCTACTGGGTCCATATCTATTTCTACAACAGGATTTGCTATTTTTTTAATAGCATAGATGATATCTACTGCTTTATTTGCTCGTAATAAAATCTCATATCGATACTTATTTGCAACCCTCTCAATAGCACATCTTCCATATCCAACAATCTCTATATTTGAAAAATTACATAAAGCTTTTTGCATAGTATTGACTTGTTCTTTTGCAACTTCATCTTTTTTATGGGAAAAAAGCAAACGACACAATTTTTTATAAGGGGGATATAACTCTTTTCGAAACTCTTTTTCCTCTTCTAAAAAGAGTTCATATTTATCAATATAAGTCTGAAAAAAATCTTCATAAAAAGTTTGCACATATACAGTTGCATCTTGAGCACGACCACTTCTTCCAGCAATTTGGATAAGTGAAGATAATGCTTTTTCACGTGAACGATAATCTCCCATATTTAACATATTATCCATCCCCAAAACAACTGCCAAAGTAACACCTGCATAATCATGCCCCTTGCTTAGCATCTGTGTTCCAACTAAAATATCTATCTTTTTTTCATTAAATCTTTTAAGTACCTTTTTTAACTTCGCATTTGTTGTAATGACATCTCTATCAAATTGTTCAATCACCACATCATCACCCAAAACCTCTTGAAGTTCTAAAAGTGCTTGAGCAGTCCCTAAACGAGAACTCATTAAATTAAAAGAACCACATTGATAACATTGCTTTGGAATTGGTTTTGTGGCATTACAATAATGACACTTCAATGCTTGGCTTTTTTGATGGATACTCATCCCAATACTACAAAACTCACACTCATACCTTGCCCCACAATCAGCACACATAAGATATTTAAAATTGGCACGTGTTGGTAAAAAAACAATAGCTTGTTCTTTTTTTTGAAGTGTTTGTTGTAAAAGATAAATAATATTTGGAGTAAGTTGTTCTACTGATGCTTCATAAATATATTTCTTTTGTGTTTGAATATATCCCCCTTTGAGCCTAAAAGAGGGAAATTTGACATAAGAACTTAAACTTGGAGTTGCACTTCCTAAAATGACATTGATATTATGTAATTTTCCAAGATAAATAGCTAAATCTCTTGCATTGTATCTTGGTCTTGATGCAGATTTATAACTATCATCGTGTTCTTCATCGACTACAATACATCCAAGATTATCAATAGGTAAAAACAAAGCAGAACGTGGTCCTGCAATAACTTTTACCTCTTTGGTATAGATTTTATCAAGAGCAATCTTTTTTTGTTTTGGAGTGAGTTTTGAATGCCACAAAACAACTAAATCACCAAAATATTCTTGTAATCTTTTCTCAATTTGAGGAGTCAATGCTATCTCTGGCATCAAAAATAAAGCACTTTTATTTTGTGAGATAATCTCTTGAAAATATTTCATATAAATCTCAGTTTTTCCACTTCCAGTATCACCAAAGAGTAAAGCAACTTTGTGCTGTTTTAAAAAACTAAGTGCTTGAGTTTGTTTGAAAGAGAGTGTAATTGGAGTTTGTATTATCTCTTGTTTTTCATATTGCAATTCTTGTGAAAAAGGAAGCATAAGATGATAAGCATCGCCCAAAGAACAGATATAATAATTTGAGATAAATTTTGCAAAAGCCATTTGAACTCTATCAAAATAAAACGACTCTTTTTTTAAAATTGGCTGAGTAGGAAAAGAAGGTTTTTGAACTTGAGATACAACAACACCAAAAAGTTCTCTGCGACGCACCATCACCAAAACTTTTGTGCCATTTTGTATCTCAGATGAAAAATGATATGTCAATGGCTCTAAAGGAGAACCAATGATAGCTATTTGATAATAATACAAACTAATCTACAAGTTTTTTACAAAGTGTCCCTGTGTCATCGTCATCTCTATCACAACTAAATGTCCCTTTGTTTTTATCATAGGTAAATTTTATAGATTTTCCATTTGTATGAAAATAGTACACATTCTCATTATCTTTATCTTTTGACCATTTTCCATCACTTGTGCCACTTGCAATCCCATAAGTTAAAAGTGTCCTTCCATTCCCATCACCCATAAATAACAAATCATCATTATCACTTAATTTTGGGATAAAACTATTAATCCCCTTAATAAGTTGCGTTTGACGCTCATTTAAAATAGATGAACGAATAGAAGCAACATCACTTCTCCCTTTTGCAATTTCAGCATGTGATTTACTTGAACCCATTTTTGGAATAGCAACAGCAGCTAAAATTCCTAAAATAACTATCACAAAAATAAGTTCTACCATCGTAAAAGCTTTTTTCATCTTTTTTTTCCTTATATTTTTATAACACCTCATTTAAGAGATGTTATATTTATTATTCTTTATGAAAATTCCAAGTAGGAGCTTGTTCTTTTGTTGCTTGTGTAGCATTTATATCGTATGTTGTACCACCAATATCAACAGTAAAATCAGTTCCATCTGTTGCTGCTTTAGAAATATCATCAATTGAACCACATTTTCCATTTGCAGGAGTTTTGATTTGTTTTTCAATCTCTGTTGTTGCAAAAGCTTCTGATGCATTTTTATCATCAATAGACATATTTGCCCATAGATTTGGCCCCACTGTACGGTTTAAAGTCCCATAATATGACTTACAAACACTCGCATCTGCTTTTTCTGACATACCCATCATTTTAGGAACTGCCACCGCAGATAAAATCCCAAGGATAACGATTACAAAAATCAACTCAATCATCGTAAAACCAGCTCTTTGCATAAGAACTCCTTTATTTAATATAAAACTTAGTGACAATGCTATATGATTATCTATTAGAAATTGCTTAAAAAGATACAGAACTATTTTTGGAACTTTTTTTGCTTATATCATCATATAAAGGATAAAAGATGGGTTTAGAGATATCACGTGTACATAATTTAATAGCTCAAGCACTTGATTATAGGGCAGCTAGACAAGATATGATAGCTTCAAATATAGCCAATGCTGATACCCCTTTTTATAAACCACGTGATATAAGATTTGAAGATGCTTTAGCAAGAGAAAAAGCACAAATTTTTCAAGACAATTCTTCACAACTTCCATTAGCACAAACAAATGGTGCTCATTTGCCACTTATGGAAGAAAAAGGTACTTCAAAACCTGAAATCTTTTTTCGAGATGGTCATATGGCACGAAACGATGGTAATAGTGTAGATATCGATATAGAAACAACAGAGATGAGTAAAAACTCTGTAATGTTTCATGCACTTATCCAAGCCAATAAAAAAGATAGTATGATATTTAAAAGTGTTATCGATGCTTCAAGTAGATTACAATAGGATTTAGAAAATGGGGAATTTTTTAAGTAGTTTTGATATTAGTGGATATGGTTTATCTGCACAAAGAGTACGTGTAAATGTTATCTCTAGCAATATCGCAAATGCACAAACAACAAGAACAGCAGAAGGTGGCCCTTATAGAAGAAAAGAGGTTGTTTTTAAAGCAATTAATTTTAATGACCAATACAATGATGCTCTTCAAAAAATGACAGATGATGTTGGATATGAAGACCCTTTAGATGAAGGAGATATGGGAAGTAAAGTTAATCCTCCTATTATGAGTGTTGTTGTTGATAAAATTGCACGTGATGATAGTAAGCCAAAGATGAAATACGACCCATCACACCCAGATGCAGATGCAAATGGGTATGTTGCATACCCAAATATTAATCCTGTTGTAGAAATGGCCGATTTAGTAGAAGCGACTCGTTCTTATCAAGCAAATGTTGCGGCATTTGAGAGTGCAAAAAATATAGCAAATGAATCAATTTCATTGTTGCAATAAACAAGGACACTAAAAAATGGCTATGATTAATGGTATCAATAATGCATCAACAGCAGAACTATTAAAACAAAAAAATAAAGCAACAACTTCTCAAAATGGTGCTGGAAGTTCTTTTGCATCTCATTTTCAATCAGCTTTAAATGAAGTCAATGACCTTCAGGTAAAAAGTGAAGAGGCTATGGCAGATATAGCAACTGGTCAAGTAAAAGATTTACATCAAGCTGCCCTTGCTATTAATAAAGCAGAGATGAGTATGAAAGTGATGTTAGAAATTCGAAACAAAGCTCTAAATGCTTATAAAGAATTAGGAAGAACTCAACTCTAACAAAACTCTATGGAAAATGAAAACAAAAGCAAAAAAATACTTTTTTTATATTTTTTCATTGTTTTAATTTTTCTTGTCTTTTTAGCGGCACTTTTTATTACGGTTATTAAACCAAGACCTCTCCCTTCTCTTTATGCACAAACAACAGAAAAAGCACATCGTGGAAGTATCATCAGTGCAGATAATTTCCACCTTGCTTTATCTAAAAAACTCTATAAAGCAGTTGTAGATACAAGATATATCGACCCACAGAAAAAAGAGCTTTTTATTAAACTCTTTAGTATCTACTCTGGAATAGACCAAGAAACTATCAGAAGAAAAATTCAAGCAAAAAAAGGGAATGTTGTTTTAAGTTTCAATATCGATGAAAAAACTTCTAAATATCTCAAAAAACTTGCTTTTGAACTAAGACGATATAGAGTTTTTATGGAGTTAAAAAATCCTGTTACTGGCCTTTTATCTATTCACGGTTTAAATGTTTTAGAAAGTGGAGAAACAAGAATTTATCCTTATGGAAAAGTACTTACACCCATTATTGGTTATCCTCATAAAATAGAAAAAGATGGTTATACTACTGTAAAAGGGGTCAAAGGTCTTGAAAAAAAATTTGATGCCGAACTTCAAGCAAGACAAGATGCTTTGCAAAGAGGTTTACGTGATGTCAATGGATATATTATCTTAAATAAACAAAGTTATACAAAAACTGCTATCAATGGACTTGATATAAAACTCACCATCCCATTATCTTTGCAAATAAAAATTGAAAATGTTCTTGATGAAATGAAAGAAAAACTTGAAGCAAAACAAGTGATGGCTGTTGTTATGGATATGAAAAATGGTCATATTATCACATTGGCATCTTCAAACCGCTTCTTTCCAAAAAAAATCAAACGAAGTGATTATCCTTTTTTACGAAGTAGTGCTATTGAGTATAGTTTTGAACCAGGAAGTGTTTTAAAACCTATCACATTTTCACTCCTGCTTGATAAAAAGCTTATCAATCCTTATGACCTTATCAATGGGCATAATGGTCACTATAAAATAGGAAAAAAAATAATCACTGATGAGCATAGATTTTCTTGGTTATCAGCTGAAAATGTGATTGTCTATTCATCAAATGTTGGGATGGCACAACTTGCACAAAAACTAACCGGATATGAATTTCATCAAGGGCTTTTACAGTTTGGATTTTCTCAAAAAGCAATGCCAGATATGAGTGATGAGCGAGTGGGTTCTATCCCAAGTGCTGGAAGATTGGAAAATGAGATTTACAAAGCAACTTGTTCTTATGGATATGGAATCAAAGTCAATTTGCTCCAACTCCTGCGTGCTTATACTGTTTTTAATAATAATGGAAAGATGATAACACCTCGACTTGTTAATTCTTTTATCGATACCAAAACCAATAAAATAATTCCCACTCCAAAATATCAACCCATCCAAGTTATTCGTCCAGAAACAGCACAACGAATGAAAAAGATACTCATAAAAACAGTACAAAAAGGTACAGGAAGAAGAACAATTATAAAAGGGTTAGAAATAGGTGGAAAAACAGGAACAGCTCATATTGTTGAAGATAGAGAATATGTTGATAAATACAACACTTCATTTATAGGATTTGCAAATGACCATAAAGCAAAATACACCATTGCTGTTGTTGTGATTAAACCATCTACAAGTCATTATGCTTCTAAAACAGCAGTACCTACTTTTAAAAAAATTGTTGAAACACTTATAGAAGATGGGTATTTACACCCAAATATTATCAAGTAATCTTGTTGTTCCTACTTTTGCTTCTACTAAAATAATGGTGTTTGAGAGTTCTACTTTTTCTATATATTCAAAATCTCTATTTAAAATAGCAACATATTCCACCTCAAGCGGTGCTAAATGTTCCTCCATTTTTTGTTGAATCTCTTTAGTATCTAAAATATTTTGCTGAATGAGTTTTGTAGCTAAAGTTAAAGAAGAAGGAATTTTTAACGCCTCTTTTCGCTCCTCTTTACTCAAATAAACATTACGTGAACTTAGTGCTAAAGAATCTTTATCTCGCAAAGTATCTACTGGTACAATCTCTACATCGATAAAAAACTGTTTAACCATTAGCTCAATAAGATGTAATTGTTGTGCATCTTTTTTTCCAAAATAGGCTCGTGTTGGCTTGACTATGTGAAAGAGTTTCATTACAATAGTTAAAACACCATTAAAGTGTCCCGGTCTGCTAAAACCTTCTAAAATATATCCACGAATATCTGGAGCAAGGATACTTACTTCATCTTTTACATAAATATCTTGTGCTTGTGGTAAAAATAAAACATCTACACCACTAAGTTCACATATCTTTTTATCTGCTTCATCTTTTTTTGGATATTTCTCAAAATCTTCCCCTTGTAAAAATTGTGTAGGGTTTACAAAAATAGAAACAACAACAAGTTCATTTTCTTCTCTTGCTTTTTTTATCAAAGCAATATGCCCATCATGTAAAGCACCCATTGTTGGTACAAAACCAATTGTCTTATATTGTTGTTTGAGATAATTTTGAAGTTGGAGGGGGTTTGATATAATTTTCATAAGATAGTATCCATTTAAAAAGATAAAAAAGTGGGGACTAAGTGAGTAGGAAAATTCCTACTCAATCTCAGCATCGATGACATCATCATCATCTTTTTTCTTATTTGTATCTGCTTGACCTTGAGGTGCTTCACCACCTGCTTGTTGTTTATACATCTCTTCAGTTACTTTATGAGATGCTTCAGTCAATGCTTTTACTTTTTCTTCAATTTGCTCTTTTGTTGCAGAATCATCTTTTAAGATATCTTTGAGTTCATTGATAGCAGTTTCAATTTTTGCTTTTTCTCCTGCATCAACTTTATCACCCATATCTTTCATTGTTTTTTCTACTTGAACCACTAAAGCATCTGCTTGGTTTTTAAGATCAACTAACGCTTTTCTCTCTTCATCAGCTGCTTTATGCTCTTCTGCATCTTGAATCATTCTATTGATTTCTTCTTCACTAAGTCCTGATGAACCAGAGATAGTGATAGATTGAGATTTACCAGTTCCTTTATCAGTTGAAGAAACAGTCAAGATACCATTTGCATCAATATCAAATGTTACTTCAATTTGTGGTACACCACGTGGTGCTGGTGGAATGCCATTAAGTTCAAAGTGTCCAAGTGATTTATTGTCTTTCATAAACTCACGCTCACCTTGACCAACATGGATTGTAACAGCTGGTTGGTTATCTTCAGCAGTTGAAAATACTTGAGATTTTTTCACAGGGATAGTTGTTCCTTTTTCGATGATTTTAGTCATCACACCACCTAAAGTCTCAATACCAAGTGATAATGGAGTTACATCAAGAAGTAAAACATCTTTTACATCACCTCTTAAAACACCACCTTGGATAGCTGCACCTGCTGCAACAACTTCATCTGGGTTTACCCCTTTATTTAACTCTTTTCCATCAAAATACTTAGAAACTGCTTCTTGTACTGCTGGAACACGAGTTGAACCACCAACCATAATAATCTCTTTGATATCACCTTTATCTAAATCAGCTCCATCAAGTGCTGTTTTGATGTGACCCATTGTTTCATCAATTAAATCAGAAATCATACCTTCAAATTTCGCACGAGTTAGTTTTACAACTAAGTGTTGTGGCCCTGCTTCTGTCATTGTGATAAATGGAAGGTTAATCTCAGTTTCAGTTGCACTACTTAACTCTTTTTTTGCTGTTTCAGCAGCATCTTTTAAACGTTGTAATGCCATTTTGTCATTTTTAAGTTCAATTCCGTGAGATGCTTTAAACTCATCATTTAAGAAATCAACAATTCTATTATCAAAGTCATCACCACCTAAAAATGCATTACCATCTGTTGATAAAACTTCAAATGTACCATCAGAAATTTCAAGTGTTGTAACATCAAATGTACCACCACCAAGGTCATATACAAGTACATTTTCTTCACTTTTGCTATCAAGACCATATGCAAGTGCAGATGCTGTTGGCTCATTGATAATACGTAAAACATTTAAACCAGCGATTGTTCCTGCTTCTTTTGTTGCTTTTCTTTGTGCATCATTAAAATATGCTGGAACTGTAATAACTGCATCTGTTACAGTCTCACCAAGATATGCTTCTGCATCTTCTTTTAGTTTTGTAAGGATTTTTGCACTGATTTCTTGTGGAGTATAAATTTTTCCAGCTACATCAACACATGCCATACCATTTTTATCAACAATCTTATATGTTACTTTGTCGTGAGCTGCTTTTGCATTCTCCTCATTCATCATAAGACCCATAATTCTTTTTACAGAAGAGATTGTTTTTTCTGGGTTTGTGATTGCTTGACGTTTTGCTGGGTCTCCGATGAGTACCTCACCTTTATCTGTAAATGCTACAACTGAAGGAGTTGTGTTTTTTCCCTCTGCATTTGGGATAATTTTTGCTTCGCCACCCTCATATACTGCTACACAAGAATTTGTTGTTCCTAAATCTATACCTATTACTTTTGACATATTGAACTTCCTTTATTTAATTTTTTTTTATTTTTCAATTTTTCTTTTATTTATTGTTTCTTTTAAAAACAGTGAAATTATAACAGTTTTTAAAAAGGAGTTATGCCACCTAAGTGGCAAAACTCTAATTTGCTACAATAACCATTGCTTCACGAAGTGGACGGTCTTTGTATTTATAACCTGTTTGAAATGTCTCAACAATCTCTCCACTTGCAACTTCCTCACTATCTACTGCTTGGACTGCATTGTGGATATTTGGATCAAATGGTTCATCATGAGCAACTAATGTTACTCCATGTTTTTCAAGTTGTGTTAAAAATGATTTACGTGTTAATTCGATTCCCTCTTTAAGTTTATCAAAAAGTTCTGCTTTATCTGCATCACCCTCTGCTGATTTTAAAGCACCATCAAGGGCATCTAAAACAGGAATCATATCTTTTGCAAATTTTTCATTTGCATATTCAACTGCTGTATATTTTTCACGTTCAAGTCTTTTTTTGATATTATCAAAATCTGCATGAACACGTGCATATTTATCTTTAAGTTGAGCAATCTCTGCTTGAAGCAATTCTACTTCGCTCTCCACAGCTTCTACATCTGCTTGAGCCTCTTGCTCCATCTCTTGAAGTTCTTGCTCTTCTTGTAAAGTTTCTTGTTCTATTTTTTCTTCTTTAGACATAACTTTATTTAGCTCCTTTTTAAAAAAGATAGATGAATTATACACATTGAGTGTAACAATGTCAAGTAAATATTTAGTTATTTTAAATAAATTAACTTTAGTTACTCTATATCAACTCTTAATGGGTGTATTTTCAAATATCTATTTTTCCCTTCATCTTTTTCAAGTGCTTTATCTGTATAGCGTGAGAGTGTTTTTCTATGTTCAAGTTTATAGTAAATATAAGTAAACATTGCAACAGTTGAAATAACAATCCCACTACTAATGAGTGAATGTGGGTCATAAATTGCATTATAACCAAGAAGAACTATCAAAGCTACAACAGATATCAAAAAACCTACAAATGAAAGAAAACGGTTTGATTTTGTTTCTTTATATAAACGAAAATTAGCAAGATTAACAAGTGCAAATATGAGTAAAAACCCAGCACTTCCAGCAACAGATATACTTTGTAAATCAAAAGAGATAGTAAAAATAATACTCAAAAGAGCCAAAATGATTGTCCCTTCATATCCATTTTTTATTCTATATTCAAAACTTCTTGGTAACTCTCCAAGTTTTGCAATAAAATAACTCACTCTCCCTCCACCATACAAAGTTGCATTAATAGCAGAAGCCGTAGAAAGCATAGCAGCAATAGCAATAATACTAAATCCAGCTTTCCCAAAAAAAGGTTCAGCAGCTATTGCTAAAACATAATCATTTGCCTTTTTTGCCTCTTCTAAAGAGAGATTTCCAACAGCAACAGCCGCAACTGAAATATAAAGTAAAATAACAAAAATCACAGAAGTATAATATGCAAGAGGAAGATTTTTTTGAGGTTCTTTTACATCACGTGCCGTATTTGCAATTAACTCAAACCCTTCAAAAGCAAGAAAAATCATCAAACCACCCGTTGCAATGGAAGTTGGCGATGTCCATGTACTTGGCTCCATTCTTGTTACATCGATAGTTAAAAATCCAGCACCAACAAAAAGAATTAAAATAGCAATTTTAATAAAAACCATCACATCTTCTGCTTTTCCTGTTAAAAAAGAACCCATCAAATTAATCATAGCAAATACAACAATAACACCAGCACTCAAACTCTTATGAAGCCACTCTTCATCACTTCCTATCAATAAAGCAGAACCATAACTCCCAAATGCATAAGCATACAATGCAAGCATAATAACATAGCTAATAAGCATAAGATTATTGACAAGAGCAGAAAATATCCCATTGCCAAATCCTTGCACAATAAACTCTATCGTTCCCCCTTCACTTGGATAACGTAAAGAGAGTTTTACATACGAATACACACTCACCAAAGCAATCAATCCAGCAATACCAAAAGCAATAGGAGCAGCCCCGCCAGATAAAGAGATAGTGAGTCCAAGTACGGCAAAAATACCTCCACCAACCATACCACCAACACCAATACTAAAAGCTTCTATGAAACCTAATTTTTTTTCACTCATTATTCCTCTTTTTTTACAAATTCAATAGGGTCAAGATTATAAAAATCTTTTAATTCTTTATAAAGTTCTGGAAAATGTTTTTTTAAACTTCTTGGAGATTCAAAAAAACGCTCTGTAATCACTGCAAAAAATTCTGCTTCATTTGTTGAAGCATATGCACCAAGAAGTTTATACTTACCCCAATCTCTATTTTTTATGACAATATCACTTAATTTTTTAAAATCCTTAAAAACAACTTGACTCCATTCATTATATTTTGAATACTCAATAGGTGGCACACCATCTATCTCTCCATCCATAAAATCTATTTCATGAGCAAATTCGTGAATAATAACATTATTGTGTCTTAGATGATAAGCCTCTTTTTTTGCATCATGCCAAATCAAAATAACAACACCATTAGCAGCTTGACCATCGATATAAAATTGCTCTTTTGTATAAATACCACCTTGAGATTGAATTGTATTAAATGCAACAGCACTTGGATAGATAATAATAGTCTTTAAATTATCATAACAATTTGTTGTTGTTTTATGTAAAAGAAGTAAACACGCATAAAATGCAATGATTACTTTCATCTCATTTGTTACTTCAAGATGAACACCTATAAACTCTTTTGTATAAATAAAAAGAATGATTGAGCGTTCTATCTTTTCTTTGTCTTGGGGACTAAGATTGTTATAGTGAGGAGTTTTATAAAGATATTTTCTATCTTCTTCTTTAAAAGGTAAGGAAAGAAGATGTTGTATTTTTTTTTGCTTTTGTCTTTTTAAAAAAGAAAAGACAAAAACAACACTCCAAAAAATTCCTCCAAAAAAAATTAAAAGAGCTATATAATAATTCATAAATCTCTTTTTTCTTTAAAATAATAAAACAATGCCAACTCTGTAAAATAAGAAGCAAAAACATTAAAAACAGGGATAAAATTAAATAAAGAACCAACAAAAGTAATCCCCCAAATAGCAATTTTATACTCTTTTATCCTTTTTTTATACTCTTCTCCAAATACAAATGAAGCTGTATCAAGTGCCAATGTATCTTTCATCAACCAAATCCATAAACCAACTAAAATAAAAAAATTGACAATAGGGATAAATAAAAGTGGAAACGATACAATAGAAGCACCCACAAAAATAAGTGTATCTTTTAAAGTTTGTTGAATTGCTTTATATTCATAATCATCATACATTTTATCATATGGAAAATATTGCTTTGCAATTTTTTGTAAAAATGGTGTAGAGTATGTACTTGTTACAAAAATAATAGTCACAATAATAGCAGTATAAATAACATAAAATCCTATAAGGTAAGCAAGTCCTTTTTCAATAGTTTCAAATGGAAGCCATGTCAATAATTTTAAAAATTGTGCATAAATATAACCTCCCTCATAAAACCACACAATAGACCAAAAGAGTGCACTTACAAGACCAATAAGTAAAGAAAGAGATACATACTTTTCTCGCTCAATTTTTTGTACTATCAAATTTCCAACAAAAGCAAAAATTAATGCAAATGTAATTAAAACTGCTTGTAACCATAAAAATGTAGATAACATCCAAGCCCCATTTGAACGAATCATAGAAAATGGAACAAGACTCAAAATAGAACTACTAAAAGAAACTATACCATCAAAGAAAAAGCTTCCAATAACAATCCAAACAAAACTAATAATCAATCCACTTGTTAAAGCAAATTTCATCGTTCTTGCTCGTAGAATCTCCTGAAAACCAAACATAACTGCATACATAAAATCTTGCATCGACTATCCTTTAAATGCTCTTTAAAAATCAAAGTATATCAAATTTATACAAATTTAAATCAAACCCATTTCATTAAATAAAAGTTCTTAAATAGCTTTTTAAAGATAAAAAGATATAATTTTTCCAAAAATAAAACTTACAGAGGAATAAAATTATGGATAAAATGGTAAGAGAATTTACATTAGCAGATATTCCAAAAATGAAAATAGATGCTCAAGATTTTATAGAACTTTACAATGAAAATAAAGCTATGTTACTTGATGCAAGAATGCCAGTAGAAACTGCTTTATGGGGTGTAAAATTTGCAAAAGAGATTCCATATAATGAACTTCCAGACCGTTTAGATGAACTTCCAAAAGATAAAATTATCGTTTGTGTATGTCCTCAAGAATATCGTGCAAATATGGCAAAAGAATATTTGCGATTTAAAGGATTTGAAGCAAAAACTCTTAATGGTGGATTATTTGCTTTAATGGATGCCTTAAAAGGTGGTCAAGCAAAAAATATTAATGTTCATTAATGTTTCGCTCCTTTTTTAAAACCAAACAATACCTCCTTTGGGCATGGGGAGGGTTGTTTTTGCTTCTTATTAGCTTATATACTCAAGTAGAAATCACCGTTGCTATTAATAAATGGTATGGTGGATTTTATGATATTTTACAAAAAGCCACACAACACGATGTTTCTGAATTTTGGCAAAAAATAAAAGAGTTTATCTATCTTGCTTTGCCTTATGTTCTTATCGCTACTGCTACTTCTTATTTTACACGTGTTTATACTTTTAAATGGAGAGAAGCCATCACTTTTGGCTATATTCCAAAATGGAGAGATGTCACAACAGAAGTAGAAGGTGCTTCTCAACGGATGCAAGAAGATGTGTATCGATTTGCACGAATTCTTGAGTCTTTAGGTTTACAAGTTGTCAAAGCCCTTATGACACTTGTAGCCTTCTTACCAATTTTATGGGATTTTAGTAGTAAAGTAGATATCCCTATTTTAAAAGATTATAATGGTTCTTTAGTATGGGTGGCACTTTTAGTTTCTCTTGGTGGTTTACTTATCTCTTGGATTGTTGGTATCAAACTTCCCGGACTTGAATATAACAACCAAAGAGTAGAAGCGGCCTTTAGAAAAGAGCTTGTGTATGGAGAAGATAACAAAGAAGAATATGCAAAACCAGAGAGTTTATTAGAACTCTTTGGTGGTCTTAAAACCAATTATCATCGACTTTTTTTACATTATGGATATTTTGATATTTGGGTGAATTTTTTTGAACAACTTATGGTGATTGTCCCATATCTTATTATGGGACCAGGACTCTTTAGTGGAGCTATCACTCTTGGAGTTTTAGTCCAAGTTTCTAATGCTTTTTCTAAAGTAAGAGAATCTTTTTCAGTATTTATTGCAAATTGGACAACAGTTACAGAACTTAGAAGTATCCACAAACGACTCAAAGAGTTTGAAAAAAATATTAATTTTTAAATATGATACAAATACCACAAACAACTTTTGATACCTATCTTCAATGTTTAAAAAATCAAAAATATTTTCAAGCACACGAAGTGTTAGAAGATTTTTGGTTTCCACATCGTTTTCAAAACAATAATGAAGTCAAACTTCTCAAAGGATTTATCAATGCCGCTGTGAGTTTTGAACTTCATAAACGAAACAAAAAACAACAAAGTAAACAAGTATGGAAAAACTATCTCAAATATAGACAACTACTTTATAAAATTAATTCACCAAATCTAAAATATTATTATCTCCTTTCACGTGAGATTGACAGACATATGTTATACTTATAAAAAAAGGTATTAAAAACTATGGACATATTTTTAAAAACAATAAGTTCAGTCAATGATGAAACACGATTAAAAATTCTTCGATTTATAGATGAAAATGGGAAAGTTTGTGTTTGTGATATCGAAAAATCATTTCATATGCTTCAATCAAGAGTATCACGTCATTTAAAAATCCTCAAAGAAGCAGGTTTTTTAAAAGTGGAGCGAAAAGGTCGATGGGCATATTATAGTGTGAGAAACCCCTTAGATGTATTTCGACAAAATATTTTAAAAGAGATAAGCTATCTTGATGTAGATATACCAAAACTCAATAAAAAATGTTAATATCAAGATATATTGATATATCAATAAAATTATGTTATCCTTTTACACATTTTTATTAAAGGATAATACCATGAGTGGACACCATCACCATAATGTAAGTGGAAAAAATCTTTTTATCACTATTATATTAAATATCATTATCACACTCTCTCAAATTGTAGGTGGGATACTTTCTGGGTCTTTGGCACTTTTAAGTGATTCGATGCATAATTTTAGTGATGTGCTGGCATTGTTTATTGCCTATTTTGCAAATAGACTTGCAACACAACCAAATAACAAATCAAAAACTTTTGGATACAAACGTGCTGAAATTTTAGCAGCCCTTTTTAATGCTTCTGTACTTGTTGCAATAGCTCTTTTTTTAATCATAGAAGCTATCCATAAATTTTATCATCCAGAAGCTATTAACTCTACATGGGTAATTGGACTTGGCATTTTAAGTATTATTTTAAATGCTTTGAGTGTATTACTCATCAAAGATGATGCACATGATAATATGAACATCAAAGCCGCTTATCTTCATCTACTTACTGATGTTATGACGAGTGTAGCAGTTGTTGTGGGTGGTGTTTTGATGTATTATTTTCATATTTTTTGGATAGACCCTATCATTTCTATCCTCATAGCACTCTATCTTCTATGGGCATCATTTGATTTAGTGAAAGAAAGTAGTGCTATTTTGATGCAATTTACCCCTAAAGATATCGATATAGAAGAAATAATTACTATGATAGAGAGTCAACCAGAAATAAAAAATGTACATCATATCCATATTTGGAAATTAGATGAACATAGCATACACCTTGAAGCACATTTAGATTTTCGTAAAGATTTATGGCTCTCACACTCAAGTAAAATCATAGATATCTTAGAAAAAAAACTTCACGATAACTTTGATATAGAACACTCTACATTCCAATGTGAATATAACAGAGATGATAACAAAGAGAAGATAGTATAATGATATGGAAAGAAACTGTTGATTATCTTACTTCTGATATCTTTGGACTCAGTGGAAAAGTCAATGATGTTGTAAACTTTTTTATCTACGATACCATTAAAATATGGTTCTTACTCATTACTATTATATTTGCTGTATCATATTTAAGGACACATTTTAATACTGAAAAAGTGAGAGTCTATCTTCAAGGAAAATCAGAGTTTACAGGAAATGTCTTGGCTGCACTTTTTGGAATTGTTACTCCATTTTGTAGTTGTAGTGCTATCCCACTTTTTTTGGGATTTATACAAGCACGCATTCCAATAGGTGTGACATTTTCATTTTTGATAAGTTCTCCTATGAACAATGAAATAGCCATCGCACTCCTTTTTGGTCTTTTTGGTTGGAAAATCACTGCTTTTTATATTGGATTTGGATTACTTGTTGCAATACTTGGTGGTTTTTTCATTGGAAAGATGAATATGGAAAAATACATTCTTATCGATGTAAAACCTATGGATGGAGAGTTAGAAGATGTTGAAATTAAAATAACACAACAAGAAAGGATAAAAGAAGCATGGGATTATACTGCTGATATCTTTAAAAAAATTTGGTTTTATGTTTTAATAGGTGTAGCTATTGGTGCATTTATCCACGGATATGTTCCAACTGATTTGATAGTAAAATATGCTGGAGTGAATAACCCTTTTGCACCTTTAATTGCTGTCATAGCTGGAATACCAATGTATAGTAATGCAGCAGGAGTGATGCCACTCATTGAGGTTTTAACTTCAAAAGGGATGGCTTTAGGAACTGCTTTGTCATTTATGATGGCAATCACTGCACTAAGTTTACCAGAAGCAATGATACTCAAAAAAATATTGCATATCAAACTCATTGCATTATTTTTTGGTATCGTTGGTTTGGGAATAATTTGTATAGGATATTTATTTAATTTTATATTACATTAAAGGAAAAAAAATGAAAATAGAGATTTTAGGTACAGGATGTGCAAAATGTAGAGCACTTGAAGAGGTAGCAAAACAAGCTGTTGCCAAAATTGGTGGATTTCATAGTATAGAAAAAGTTGAAGATATTATGAAAATTATGGAATATGGAGTTGTAAGTACACCTAGTTTAGTTATAGATGGTGTTGTCAAGAGTTCAGGAAAACTCTTAAGTGTTGATGAAGTTATAAAACTCATTCAAGAGGCAGATAAAAAATAAATATATGAGCAACTTTTTGCTCATTGTTAATCCTTAATAGTATTTTATCAGATTGACACGAAATTTCTAACACTCCCTAAGTATGAAATTATTTATATTCTCTTACTTATTACTTTTCATTACTTGGAAAAATTTTTTCATACCCATACTTAAAAAATATAAATAATAATAATGCTATCCCAATAAAAAGTCCTAATTGTGAATTTACTATATTTTTTATACTCTCTTTTCCAACTTCAGCTGTTTTTCCTATAGCTTCTTGCCCTAAATTTTCTGTCGATGCAATAATATCATCAGCATTAAGTAATACAAATCCACTTGTCAATAATTTCCCCCAATGATTATTAAGAAAAGCATTACCCCTATCTCCATATTTATCTAAAAAATGAATTATTTTATTATCTTGATGAAACTTTTTAGCATCATCAAGGTATCTTATTACTCTTGTATTTCCATATTTATTTGAAATAGTAAAAAACTTATCTCCATATTTTTTATAATACTCTGTAGATCTTAAGGGAAATTGCTTAAGAAGATAAACACCTTGACTACCATATTTATCCACCATTTGAAATGCTGTTGGATTCTTGACAGCTATCTCCCCATATTTAGTTAAATAGCCTAAACCTTTCTTGCCGTATGTTTGACTGATGGTATTAAATTTTACCAGTGCATTTTTACCATACTTTCTTTGTAGCACTGCTAAAGCTTCTACACCTTCTGAACCATATTTTTTAGATATGATTGTAATACTTTCTTTAGAAAAAAACTTTGCAACTGTTTTTATAAGTTGCCCTTCAAATGCAAACAATGAAAAATTAAATATTAATATAATAAAAAAAATCCTCATCTTATTTTTCTCCTTTAATTATAGTTTTTTTATTTAACTCTTGATAAATTGATTTTTTTACCTTATCAAGTAACTCAGCATTCTCTATTTTTAACTCTTGAGAAATAGTTGAATAAATATCTATCAATAGATTTTCAAAAGATTTTTTAGTGTCATTATATTTATAGAGTTTTACTGCTTCATTTGTTCCATAGTCAATTAATGGTGCAAAAATCCATGTAAAAAGTGAAGCAACCTTTCCTGCTACAATTGTAGCTGTTTTAGCTGTCACAATAGATAATACTTTTGGACCAATAAGTGAAGCAACTTTAGCTCCTATAAACTTTCCACTAATAATACTGATGCTAGTAACACCTGTTAACTCTAATAATCCTACACCATCACTTATTCCAGAAACAGTATATTTTCCCCATGGGATAGTTTTAGTATCTATACTTATTTTTTTATATCCATTCTCTTTTAATTTTGCTACTTGTATATTTAAATGTCTATTTACACTAAGAACGACATTTTTATAATAATCCTCAATTCTTTTTTTTGAATAATCTTGAATATTGGTAAGTGTTGTTAAAAGTCGATGATTGATAACGTCTGTTTTAAATTTATTAGAAACCATTTTCACTTCATTGTCATCACTTCCGAAATATCCTTTGATTTTCTTCCATACCATTTTATATCCAGTCAACCATCCAAATATCCATTCTAAAAAACCATCATCTTTTGTTAATTGTTCTTTAGAATCATCCATTTGCTTTTGCATCTCTGTTTCTATATAAGAATTTATATCTTCTTTTGCAAGTTGATACTCTTTTTCGATCTCTGGATAAATTTCACTATAATCCACTTGTATTTTGGTATATCTTGAAGATTGTTCTATACTATAATTACTTTTATTTGTACTAACTGAATAATTTTTAGAACTTGGTAACAAATAAAGAACTATCCATTTAGCAATAATCAAGGCTAACAATAAAAATAATATATATCTAATTATTTTCTTTAATGGCATACTATTTCTCCTAAACTATTAAATTTTACAGTACCTACAGCTTCTTGTTTAGCATTATTATAAAATCTTGTATATTTAGACTCAAAAACTGAAGCTAAAGTTGTTGCAAAAAGAGTTACTACTGTTACTACCGCAATTTGTTTTGTTAATGAAATCATTTAAAATCCTTTTATAATTTTGATAGAGGAATTATAAAATACAATAAAGAGTACTTTTACTGACACAAAATTTTAAATAGCTCAAAGGATTCAATGATTTTACATAATTTGCAAATGAAAAGCTCCCATACTTACACTTATTTTTTGTCCTATTTGCAGGATATCTTTTTGTTCTTTATCTATCACAACTTCAACTAACTGTTGCCCTATTGCAATAACTGCTACAAAAAGGATATCTGCTTGTCTGATTTCTAAAAGTTCCCCTTCAAAACTTCCATTGATACCTTGTTTGGTTTGGAGTAAAATATCTCTTGGAGTTCCATTTGCTACTATTTTTCCTTGGTCTAATACAATCACTCTATTTGCCAAACGATAAATCTCACTTGGATCGTGACTTACCATAATAGTAGTTGTTTGAAACTCTTTGTGTAAAAGTAATATCTCTTGTTGGAGTTTTGTTCTCATAGCAAAATCAAGTGCTGAGAGAGGTTCATCTAAAAGTAAAAGTTTTGGTTTTTTCATCATAGCACGACATAAACTCACCCTTTGTTTTTGTCCTCCGCTTAGTGTTTTTGGATATCTCTTTTTTAGATGGAGTAAATCTGTCATCTCCAAAAGATGATGTGCTAATTTTTTATCTTTTTGGACATATAAAAGGTTTTCTTCTACACTCATATTTTCAAATAAAGCATAATCTTGAAAAACAAATCCAATCTCCCTTTTTTGAATCGATAGTTTTCTATATTTGTCCTGCCAAATTTTTTCTCCAACTTTAATTGTTCCTTTGGCTTCTTCAAGTCCAGCAAGAATTCTCAAAAAAGTAGTTTTTCCACTCCCACTTTTTCCTGTTAATGCAACAAATTCCCCTTGTTTTATCTGCAGAGATAAAGATAATCCCATCGCCTCTACAAAAGCACCATCTAATCTTTTTTCTATATCTATCTCTAACATATTAACCCTTTTTTCCATTAAAAAGATATACACCTAAAAGGGTAATAAAACTAATAAAAACCATAATAGCACTATACACATATGCACCATCATAGTCCATCATCTCTACCATCTCATAAATTGCCACAGATGCTACTTTTGTTTCTCCTGGGATACTTCCTCCAACCATCAAAACAACACCAAACTCTCCAACTGTATGAGCAAAAGTGATAATAATTGCACTTAAAATAGCAGGTTTGATATTTGGTAAAGCAACTCTAAAAAGTGTTGTGAGCTGACTTTTTCCAGCGATGTAACTTGCTTCAAGCATATTTTTTTCAAGATGTTCAAATCCATTTTGAAGTGGTTGTACCATAAAAGGTAAAGAATAAAAACAACTCGCAATCACCAATGATGAAAAATTAAAAACCAAAGACAAACCAAAATACTCTTGAAAAAAATGTCCTATAAAAGAATCTTGTGCCAAAAATATCAAAATATAAAATCCCAAAACAGAAGGAGGCAATACAATGGGCAAAGCTGTCAAAGCTTCAAGAAATGGTTTGAACTTTGTTTTTGTTTGTGCAAGCCACCACGCAAAAGGGATACTAAGAAAAAAAAGGATAAAAGTTGTTACAAATGCTAATTCAAAAGAGAGAAGAAATGGAGCAAAATTGAGATGCTGTATCGTTTCAATCATTAACAATTTCCCTAACAACAATATCACTTGCTTGTATTAAAGCAACAACAATATCCCCTTGTTTTAATGTCTTTGCAAACTCTAAAAAGACAATCACCTCAAAAACAACACTAAAAAACTCCAATTTTACACGGCTCAATATTTCACCATTTTCACACGATAAAACGCGACATTGAATCTGATTTTGAGAGCTTAATTCTTGTTTGTTTTTGACTAAAATAATATCTGTTGGTTTTATTCCAAGTTTTACTTTTGTTCCTACTTGCAATTTTTTTGTATTATCTAAACTCAACATAGAGATACGTTGTTGAAAAAACTCAAATGTAACCATAAAGAGCATATCATCTGTTTTTATCTTTGAAACAGTTGCTGTAAAAATATTCATAATGTGTGGTATCCATACTTTTGTAAAATCATTTTTGCTTTTTTTGTTTGTAAAAAATCATAAAAGATTTGAACCTCTTTTTTCCCTTTTCCATATGCTAAAATTACCATTCCCTGATGTGTTGGGGTATAGAGTTTTGTATCGATATCTATCCAGTTTATCCCTTTTTTATAGTGTCTGAGCTTTTGACTCATCAAAGCAGATTTTGCAACAAATCCAATATCTGCTACACTTAAAGTATAAGAAAGAGTTTGAGAGATTGATTCGCCGTAAATAAATTTATTTTTTAACTTTTTATAGAGTTTTGTATTTTGTAAAATTTCACGTGAAGCTATCCCATAAGGAGCTGTATGAGGATTGGCAATGGCTATTTTTTTTATCCCTTTATCTTCCAAAATAAACACACCTTTGGAAAAATCACGTGGTTTTTTACTCAAAAGCACAACATTTCCATAAGCATAAATAAGAGGTTTTGTAATAGCTATCTTTTTTTTATAAAGATACTCTGGATATTTCATATCTGCTGAGATAAAAATATCATAAGGTGCTCCGTGTTCTATTTGAGCGGTGAGTTTCCCACTACTTCCTAACATCACCCTTACATTTATCTGTGGATGAAGTGTATGAAATGTTTGTTGTAACTCTTTTATTGCATAACTTACATTTGCAGCTACTGCTACATTGATGGTTGAAGCATATAAAACCCCACTCAAAAATAAAAAAAGAACATATCTCATTTTGTTTGTAATACCTTATAAATTGTACTAAAAAACAAAATGCCACCAACTCCTAAAAATGTTACACCACTATAAAAAACAAGACTATTTGAAATATAAAGCCCAACTGTTGTAACAAAAAATCCAAGAAGTGAAAAAATAAACTGAATATTTGATAATTTTTTTGGTAAAAGCTGATGAAGCATTGGGACTTCTTGTTCTTCAATAAGTGGAGAATAGATATGAAACCACACTAAAAAAGGGATTATTTTATAAAAATTTCCAATAATAACAAACCCAAAAAAACCAATAAATAAAATCCAAAAAGCAAGATTTAAAATAATAGTATTATTTTGAAAAAAATAAATAATAAAAAGAGCAATCGCAATAAAAAAAGAAAGAAATCCCACATACATATGTCTTGCCCAAATGTCGTGAGTCACTTGTGCACGTGTAAAAAACATTTTTATAAGATAATAAAAATACACACCAAAAGAAACAAGGCTCAAACCATATGCCACCTCTTGTGTTATTTTTGTAGGAAATGCAGGATAAAGTAACATAATAACAACTGCAATATTTAAAGGGATAAAACTTAAAATAAATTGTTTATCTTTTGGATATTTTGTAGAACCAAACATAGGAATTAAAACATTACTCAATCCCATAATAAGTAAAATAACTACCCCAACAATCAATCCAAAAAGATGAGCTTGTAAAATGTTTGGTAAATTAATAAGAACATATCCATTAAAAAAAGATGCCATCACCAAACCACTAATAAGCCCAAAAAGTAAAAAAAGATTACTCATTTTCATCGTATGAATAATGATTTTTTTCCGTTTGAGAGATTGGATTGTTACCATAAACTCAAGAACATAAAGCAATATCCCAACAAATAAAGTCCCACCACCAATAAGCAAAGCCATAGGCACTTTATAAAATCCAATCACTAAACCAACAATCCCAACAGCTAAAAAAATCCAAATAAATTTTAAAGACCAAACTGCATAATGTTTTGTCTCAGCAATCACAGGCCCTAATTGTGCCATAGCCGATATAATAGCCATCATCACAAAACCAACCATATAAAGATGCACCCATCCAACAATAGTAAAATCGCTTGTTAAAGCAAAAGGATTGATAAAATACAGCCACACCATACTAACAACATAAAAAAAACTCGAAAGCAAAAAATATGGTTTCATCAATTGTATTGATGGAGAAAAATTTGGAGAAATATTCATAGCACTTCTTTTAAGATAATAATTTGTATAATTTTACCAAATTTTTGTAAAGGCAAAGTGATGGATTTAAAAATAACAGATGGAAAAATTGGGGTTCGTCCACCCGTTACCAAACCTCATCCAGGTTTTTTAGATGAAGTTGGGGAAGATAGATTTAAAAAATTAGTTTATGACCATTATGAAGCAATTAGAACAAGTGACATTGCTTTTTTATTTCCAGTTAATGATGATGAAGATTTTGAAGAGGCAAAAAAACACGCTTTTGATTTTCTCATAGAAATTTCTGGCGGACCAAAATATTTTACTCAAAATCGTGGAGCACACCAAATGGTTGGTCGTCACGCACCATTTCGCATCAATGAAGAAAATAGAAAAATATGGCTATCACTCTATATCCCACTTTTAGAAGAACTCAAAGAAGAAGGTATCACTGAAGAATATATCAAATCATTTTGGGATTATTTAGATATCTTTTCTATGTGGTTAGTAAATACTGAGAGTTAAAATGATAAAAAAATATAGCTCCATAGTACTTAGCACCCTTTTTTTTCTAAGTGGGTGTGGTACTGAGACAACAAATGATACTTCTGATACAAATGACACAGTTATCTTACAAGATATCAACGATACACTCCAAAATATAACAATAAAAAAAAGTAGTGCTTTAGAACAACTCAACCAAATTAGAACACAACTTGGATTAAATCCACTCAAACCAAATCCATATCTCACAACTGCCGCACAAAACCATGCAAAATATCTTTTTATCCACCATATTTCTGGACACTATGAAACACAAGGCCAAGAGGGATTTACAGGAAAAACTCCATTAGATAGAACTATATATGCAGGGTATAAAAGTAGAGCAGTTTCTGAAAATGTCTCAACAGGTCAAAAAGATGAACAAGCCTCTATTGATGGGCTTATGAGTGCTATTTATCATCGGCTTGGATTTTTGGATATGAATATTGATGAAATAGGAACTGCGAATGAGCAAAACAGTTCTTATGTTTATGATATGGGAAATTCATATCTTAATGCACTTTGTAATGGACAATCGTTTGATGGAAGTGGGGAATATTATTATGATGTTTGTGCCAATGAAGATTTTAAAATAAAAGCAACAACCTACAATCAAGCAAAAAACCAAATAAAAAATACCAATCCAACCTATGTTATCTACCCTTATAAAAATCAACAAGAGGTTAATCCGGTTTTTTATGAAGAATCCCCTGACCCATTACCAGATTATTCAGTGAGTGGTTATCCTATTAGTATTTTATTTAATGATGCAAAGATAGATACAGAGCTACTCAATGTTACATCATTTACTCTTACTACAAATCATATGCAAATACCACTCATTCAACACAATGATGGCAGTACTATTTTAACACAACAAAATGATATAAATGACCATCTCTCTGCCTATGAATTTGCTATATTTGCAAAACAAAGATTAGACTATAATACCACCTACCAAGCTTCATTTGTATATAACTACAATGGAGAAGATAAAAATATCACGTGGAGCTTTACAACAAAAAGTTTGCCAAACCTCATCACATTTGAAAATAAAGATATAAATATTGCACTCAATACTCCATTTTATCTTTATTTTCCACCAAAAGACCAAAATGATGTTATCAATTCAAATAGCATTGGATGTACTTATACTCAAGGTGGTTATGCAAAACCAACAATTACTTTTTATGATCAAAACACCCTTTTTATTACCATCAATGGAAAAGATATCGATTCTTGTGATGTTAATATCAATGGTGAAAAAAAATTAACATTACATATTCAAAATTAGGATAATTCATCAAATACTCTGTACTTAAAGATATTTTTGGACATAATAGTTTTCGCCCTCTTCAAGAGGAGGGGGTTGATGCTATTTTAGCAAATCGTGACCTTTTAATGATTTTACCAACAGGGGGTGGAAAAAGTTTAGTCTATCAACTCCCTACCCTTTTAAAAGATGGTATAACAATTGTCATCTCTCCCCTTATTGCTTTAATGCAAGACCAAGTTGCTTCCCTTCAAGCACAAAACATTTCAGCAAATATGCTAAGTTCAGCCCAAACCAATGAAGAGATTGAACAAACGTGTTCTTTGCTTTATCAAAAAAAAATCAAGTTTTTATACCTCTCTCCAGAAAAACTCAATACCCCTTGGACTCTTTCTTTACTTCAAAAGTTAGATATCAATTTTTTTGTTATTGATGAAGCACATTGTATCTCCCAATGGGGACACGAATTTCGAGATGATTATAGAACACTTGGCAACTTAAAACACTATTTTCCAAATACTGCTATTTGTGCTTTTACAGCAACATCAACATCACAAGTAAGCCATGATATTATTCAAGAGTTACAACTCACAAACCCACTTATTTTAAAAGGGAAAATCTTTCGCAAAAATATCTACATCTCAGTAGAACAACGCCTCAACAATGGCTATGCACAACTCAAAAATTTTCTCAAACGACACGAAAATGAAAGTGGTATCATCTATGTAAATTCCAGAAAAAAAGCAGAAGAACTCTCAGCCCATCTTAATATGAGTGGATACAAATCTCTTCCCTATCATGCAGGACTACCACAACACATACGTGAACAAAATTTTAAAATTTTTGTCAATGACAATATCAACATTATGGTAGCAACTATTGCTTTTGGAATGGGGATAGATAAAAGTGATATCCGTTTTGTTGTGCATATGTCCCTTCCAAAGACATTAGAAAATTATTATCAAGAGATAGGTCGTGCAGGACGAGATGGAGAAGATAGTGAAGTATTGCTTTTATATAATTCTCAAGATATCATTATGCACAAACAATTTTTAAAAGATATCCAAAATCAAGAATATCTACTCCATCTTCAAAATAAAATAGACACAATCTACAAATATGCCACAAGTGAAGTTTGTTTTCATAAACAACTTGCAAACTATTTTGAAGATGATATCCAAAGTTGTCATACTAGATGTGATAACTGCACCACACAAGATGACAAAAGACAAGATATCACAAAAGAAGCACAAATGGTGTTAAGCTGTATCTATAAAACAGGGCAAAATTTTGGAAAAAATTATATTATCGATATCCTTCGAGGCTCCACAGAACAAAAAATATTGGCAAACAAAGCAAATGAACTCTCAGTCTATAACATTGGAACACACTTAAGTAAAAAAGAGTGGTTTGTTATCATTGAAAGGCTTCTTGAGCTTCAAATCATCACTCAAGGTGAATTTAGCAGCTTGCAACTCACACAAGAAGCAGTTTTGGTTTTAAAGAGTCAAAAACTTATCGATATCAAATCCTCACGACTCAAAATCAAAAACAAAACACCAAAACAATTTAAACAACAAAGTGAATTTAATTATGATAAAGAACTCTTTGAAATACTTCGAAAAAAAAGGATGGAACTTGCAAAAGAGATGAACATTGCACCCTATCTCATTTTTGGAGATAAAACACTCAAATACCTTTGTGCCATCAAACCTTCTAACAAAGAAGAAATGTTAGAAATAAACGGTATAGGAGCAAAAAAATATGAACAATTTGGAGAGTTATTTTTGGAACTTATAGCAAAAAATGGTTCACTCTGACTCTAAATATCCTTAATTAATTCCTGATTCATATCCAATAATTCTTCCATACTAGACATACTCATCAAATGAAATTTAAAGATATAAAAACATATATAAATTGATGATAAGAAAAGAGTAGAAACACCAAAAAAGTATATAAAATTTTTAGCTATAATTATACAATATTTTACTCATAGGGGAATTAATTATGAAAGATACTATTTTAATAAGGTTGCATGCAGCAACTGATATTGAAAAAAAAGCAATCAGTGATCATTTAAAGATAAATACAACAAATACAATTGAAATTGCAAAAGAATACAGAAAAGCAGCGGGACATTCTGTTGCAAATCTTTTCAGAAGAGATAAACTTCCCTATAAACAAATTTTAATAGATGTTGCAGATAAATTACACGATAGTATTGGATGGACTCATTTTAAACTAGAGGACAACCATACAGAATCTGATATTGAAAAGAAAATACTCGAAGATATAAAGAAAAAAGCTGATAAATTCAAAGAAGAATGGTCTAAGCTTTCACCAAAAAAAAGAGAGCAAACAGAGAAAAAATTACGAGATAAGTTAGGGAAAGAAGGATATAATAAACAAGCTATCTCAGGCAGTATAGCACTCCTAGCCTCTGGAGGAGTAGGTGTAGCTGCTGCTACACCTGTTGCTTTAAGTTTATTTTATTCAGGTTTTTTTGCTAGTACAATAGCAAGTATTATTGGAGTGAACATATCAGCATTAATAGCTGGAGGTGCAATAGCAGGTGGATTAATTGGACTGCCAGCTTTAATTGCAATAGCTGGCACACCTGCATATAGAAAAATAATACCAGTTACAATAATATTAATACAAATAGGACAAAGATTGGAAATGGAGAAAGAATTATGATATTTGAAACTATAAAAGTAATAGCACCTGAAGTTCTAAGAGAAGGCTTATCCTCCGGAAAATTAATAAGAATTGGTATGATTATTAAAGAAGCTTCCAGTGGTAAGATAGTTGGGCACATGAAAGAAGTTGGTCATTTAACTAAAGTACTTAATAGTTTTCCAATTGGTTTAGATCCTTTAAGTAATTTATCCGATATTTATCAAGGTGTACAACTTGAACAGATTAAACAAAGCCTTGAAACACTACAACTTATAAGTACAGTAGGTGCTGCTGCATCTGTTGCAACATTAGGAGTGAGTGTTGCTGGATTTGGAATAGTTATTAATAAATTAAACAAATTAGATGAAAAATTAGATGTAGTATTGGAAAATATTAAAGAAGTAAAAGAAATAGTCCAAAGTATAAAAGAAGATAATGATACATTAAAACTTGCAGATTTAAATCAAGCTGCACAAAAAATGGATAAAGCTTTAGTGGCAGATACACAAGAAAGAAGACGAGAGTTATTAACAGATGCAAATAATATTTTTTCTAAATATAAGCAATACTATCTACAAGTAGCTCAAAAAAGTAAACTATGGAAAGATAATGAATTGCCAATTGATATTTCTAATGAGTTGTATTCCAGATATGTAACTTGTGCTTTAGGTGAACTATATTCGGAATTTTTATTAGGTGATATAGCTTCAACTACTAAAACATGGGAACAAATTAATAATGAATTAAAAAGCATTAGTGAATTTGATAAAAAAAGAATATTTAGAAATTATTCAGATCGTGCTATTAAAATGCAAGAAGATTTAGATTTAGATAATTTAAAGTCAAAAATAGTATTTACAGATGAAATGATAAATGAAACTTGTAATAGAGTAGATTCATTAGTTCATGAAATTAAATATATTGAAAAGAAAAAAATAAAACCTATCGAGTATATGAAAACATTGAAAAATATGGATGATGGGATAATTGTTTTTGATACGGAACAATAATATAAAAAGGTTGTAATAAAATGTGCATTTCCTGATGAAAATTCACTTATGAAATTACTTTATTTAGGTATCAAAAATGCATCGAAAAAATGGACTATGCCTATAAGAAATTGGAGTTTTACAATTTCTTAATTAGCTATA
>FPHB01000038.1_pt1 | contig 159969 bp, 167 predicted proteins | sample 1057301 | NCBI WGS metagenome assembly FPHB01 (sample SAMEA4473311, study PRJEB15554) | hydrothermal vent metagenome | biome: marine basaltic hydrothermal vent biome; feature: marine hydrothermal vent; material: water | place: Pacific Ocean | collected 2011-06-14/2011-07-23 | depth 1155 m | reverse complement strand
CCTATATCAAAACAAAAGAGGGATGGCTCTATTTGGCAGTTGTTATTGATCTTTACTCTCGCAGTATTGTTGGATATGCGATAGAGGAGCATATGGAGGCATCACTTGTATGCAAAGCACTCATTGATGCTCATAATAAACGAGGATACTTTAACTTCAATGCAATCTTTCACTCCGATAGAGGCAGTCAGTATGCCTCTAAAAAGTTTAGAAAACTGCTTAAAAGTCTGCATATGCGTCAAAGTATGAGTTCTAAGGGACACTGCTATGACAATGCCGCTTGTGAAAGCTTTTTTGCTACGATGAAAACAGAGATCTCAATAGAAACGAAACATCATACGAAAAAGGAGGTACTAGTATCGGTTATCGACTATATCAACTTTTACAATACACAAAGACTGCATAGTTATAATAATTATGCCACACCACTGATGGTTGAACTCAAGTGGTGGCAAAATAGGTTAAAGCAATCTGTTTGATTCTTTGTAGCATATGGGGTTGACATATCAAATAGAAATTGCACGATATTTCCTTACAGATGCTTTGCTGATTTTGTTTTTTTCTCTTTATGAACAGAGAGTTTCCATAGCCAGTTGACAAGAAAGTATCCAGTTATCGAACCAAATATGGAGTAAAAGGCAGTACCTACATAAAGGGGGATAAAGATTTTTGAGAGATTGTTTTTAAACCACTCTAGTGTCATTTGTACCGGTTCAGGCTCTATACCAAGGATGTAACTACCTGTAAGATACTCCATATAGTACATCGGTGGCATTGTGATAGGGTTGCTTAGCCAACACATTGCAATGGCTATGGGGACATTGAAGCGTATAAAGGGAGTGACGGCAACAACAGCTGCCATCTGCATAGGCATAGGGATAAAGGCAATAAAGAGTCCTATAAGAATGCCACGAGAGATCATTTTGCGGTTTGCGGCGAAGTACTCACGAGGGATTTTGTATTTTTTTAAAAAGTCGGTTATCTTTTTGTGTTGTGTTGTCTTTTTTAGTGCTCTTCTAACCATTTTGTTCCATACTTTTTGGTGCAATTATATCTCTCTAACATTTAAAAAGCTCTTTTTTTACGCTATAATTTGGTAAAAAAAGTAGGTGCATTAAGTGGGATTTGAAAAGTTAGGGCTAAATCATAATCTTTTAAAAAGTATCAAAGAGTTAGGATTTAAAGAGCCAACTATTATCCAACAAAGAGCTATACCGGTTGTACTAGAAAAAAGAGATCTTTTTGCTACTGCTTTAACAGGGACAGGAAAGACCGCTGCATTTGGTCTGCCTATCCTACATAGACTAAAAAAGCATCAACCAGATAGCCATAGAGCACTCATTCTTGCTCCAACAAAAGAACTTGCACTTCAGATAAGTGATGATCTTAAACTCTATGCAAAGTACACTGATCTAAAAGTAGTTATGGTAGTTGGTGGGAAGGAGTTGATATCTCAAAAAAGAGAGCTTAAGCGAGGTGCTGATATCATCGTCGCTACTCCCTCTAAGCTTCTTGAACATATCCAAAATGGACTTGATCTAAAGAGTGTGGAGTTTTTTGTGCTAGATGAAGCAGATAGGATGCTTGATATGGGATTTGTTAAAGATATAAGAAAGCTTCATGAGTATCTAACAAAAAAGCACCAAACACTTCTCTTTAGTGCTACTATCAGCGATAAGATCCGAAAACTCTCTAAGCTACTTCTGCGACGACCTGTTTTTATCGAAACTGCAAAGAAAAATACAACAGTAGAAAATGTTAGGCAGTATGCATACAAGATCGATGAGGAAAAAAAGGGTGAAGCTACGGCATACCTTATAGGTTCTAAAAACTATGATCAGGTACTTGTCTTTACGCGTACGAAAAAGAGTGCTGATGAGCTTGTTAAGATTTTAAAAGAGTATGGACTCAAAAGTGAAGTTATCCATGGTGATATCCAAAGAAGTACAAGGCTTCGGCGTATCAAAGAGTTTAAAGCGAAAAAGTTTCAAGTCCTTGTAGCTACAGATATCGCTTCACGAGGTCTTGATATCGCCAAGCTTCCTTGTGTGATCAACTATGAACTCCCAGCAGCTCCTAGTGACTATATTCACAGGGTTGGAAGAACAGGTCGAGCAGGAAGAGAGGGTGAGGCTATCAGTTTGCTTGATATATATGAACGCTATGATATTCGTCAGATAGAGCAGATCATCGATGAGAAGATAGAACAAGATATCTTAGAGGGCTTTGAACCTGATCCAACGAGAAAGAGAGAGGATAGAGAGAGCATAAAACTAAAGAGTGAGTATAGCAATCAGTATCAAAAAAAGAGACCAAAAAAGAGAAGTACACCAAAAACAAAAAAAAGAAAAACAACAAAAAGGGATAGATGATGCAACTTTGTATAGCACTTGATCTAGCAACAAAAGAGGAAAATCTTGCACTTGTTAAAAAACTAAAAGATTATGATATATGGCTAAAAGTGGGGCTTAGAAGCTATATCCGTGATGGAGGGGAGTTTTTAAAAGAGATCAAAGCAATCAATCCGGAGTTTAAGATCTTTTTGGATCTAAAGCTTTATGATATACCAAATACCATGGCAGATGCTGCAGAGTCTATCATATCGTTGGGAGTTGATATGTTCAATGTTCATGCAAGTGCTGGAAAAAGAGCGATGCAGACAGTTATGGAACGTCTTAAAAATTATGAAAAACGTCCTATCGTTTTAGCAGTGACTGCTCTTACATCATTTAGCAATGAGGAATTTTATGATATCTACAATGCTGATATAGATAAAATGGCAGATAAATTTGCTAAGGATGCTTATGAGAGTGGTTTAGATGGAGTGGTTTGTAGTGCATTTGAGAGTGCATCGATAAAAAGAAGCACAGCACCAACTTTTATGACACTTACTCCTGGGATTAGACCTTTTGGTGAAGATGCAGGAGATCAAAAGAGAGTAGCTGATGTTGCTTTTGCTAAAAGTGCAGGGGTTGATTTTATAGTAGTTGGGCGTCCTATCTATAAAGCTGATAATCCAGTTGAAGTTGTTGAGAAAATTTTAAAAGAGTTACAAAATTAAGCTAAATATTAGAAAACTTAGAATAAAATTCCAATCTACAACAACCAACTCCTTGGAGAAGTGGGTGAGTGGCTGAAACCACACCCCTGCTAAGGGTGCGTACCTTTACGGGTACCGAGGGTTCGAATCCCTCCTTCTCCACCACTTATTTGCTTCTTAAGATTTTATTACTCCACCAACAAAATATCTAAATATTTAATGCTATAATTTCGTTCATAATCAAGGCAGATTTTCGCAGGACTAGCTGTAGCTAATTCAAGAAAATCTAACGAAGAGTATGGGCGAAAGTATAGCACCCCTTTGGGGAGGACGATAAGAGGCAATCTGCAAGCAGATAATTTTTCAAGTTACCTATGGGTAGCTCTTCAAAATTCTCTACTTCCATCTAACCTCTTCTCGCCCTTTTGCCCTCTCAAATATTGAGATATTTTGTTGGTGGAGTAATAAAATTTATGATGAAAGATTTATTTTTTCCTCTATCAATTAGCTATCTAAAATATTGATGCTATAATAGACTTTTTGGTTATCTACAAATATGGAGTAATATTAGTTGAAAAAAGTACTTAAAAGATTTTTACCATATATATTAGAGTATAAAACACGCTATCTTCTTGTTTTTATTGGAGTGATACTCAATGTCGCAGCAACAGCTGGGACAGCATATATTATGAAGCCTATGATGGATGATATGTTTATAGCTCATGATGAGAAGATGATCTATATCATTCCGCTTGGTTTGATAGCTATCTATGTGTTAAAATCACTGGGACGATACATACAGTCAGTAAATATGGCCTACATAGGGACGCATATCATCTCGCGTTTTCGAGAGTTGATGCTTATGAAGATCATCTCACTCGATATGGCTTTTTTGTATCTTAATCGAAGCGGAGAGTTGATTTCACGAATAACTAACGATGTTGGGAGATTGCAATTTTTTGTAGCAAATCTTCTTCCTGAGTTTATTCGCGAGAGTTTGAGTGTTGTAGCACTTATAGGGTATGTGATCTATCTTGATTATAAACTTGCCTTTTATGCACTTGTTGTTGTTCCTGCAGTTGTCTATCCACTTATGATGGCGGCAAAAAAGCTTAAAAAGTACTCTCATCGTTCTCAAGAGAAAAACTCCGATCTGTTAAGCCGTCTAAGTGAGATCTTTAATAATATAGAGATCATTAAAATAAATGCAACAGAGGATTTGGAGCTGAAGCGTTTTGATGAGCAAAACTGGCAGTTTTTTAAGATTAATATGAAATCGATCTATATAGGAGAGTTGGTTTCGCCATTTCTTGAGATATCAGGAGCCCTTGGGATAGCGATGATCATCTATGTGGGTGGAAGTCAAGTGTATGCTGGTGAGATGACAACTGGTGAGTTTATGGCGTTTTTAACTGCAGTTGGACTTGTCTTTAGACCTTTGAAAAATCTTGGACGAATATACTCAAAGATACAAGATGCCGTTGCTGCAAGTGAGCGAGTTTTTGCTATCTTAGATACAAAAAGTAAGATAGAAGATGGTACAAAAGAGCTTGATGAAGATATAAAACTTATCGAGTACAAAGATGTTGTTTTGGAGTATGATGGGAAAAATCTTCTAAATGGGATCACATTAACAATCAAGGAGAAAGAGCAAATAGCAATCGTCGGTGATAGTGGAGGAGGTAAATCAACACTTATACAACTTCTGCTTCGTTACTATGATCCTAAGAGTGGTTCTATTGCCATCAATGGTGAAGATATCAAAAACTTTACTCTTACTTCACTTAAAGATCATATCGCATTTGTAACTCAACGTATCTATATTATGCATGATACGGTGGCTGCAAATGTTGCCTATGGGATGGAAGAGATCGATCATGATAGAGTCGTTCAAGCACTAAAAGATGCTTCGGCGTGGGATTTTGTTCAAAAGATCGGAGGGATAGATGCGATGCTAGAGGAGGGGGGTACAAATCTCTCAGGAGGACAAAGACAACGCATCGCTATAGCTAGAGCGATCTATAAAGATGCATCCTTGTTACTTTTGGATGAGGCAACTGCTGCACTTGATAATGAGAGTGAAGCGAAGATCCAAGAGGCACTTAAAAAGTACACAAAAGGGAGGATAAGCATAACGATCGCACATAGACTCTCTACCATCAAAGAGGCAGATAGGATCTTATTTTTAAGAGATGGAAAGATCATCGCTGATGGAAGTTATGAGGAGTTACTCCAAAGTAGTGAAGCTTTTGCTAAACTTGCCGGTAAACTCTCTTAATCGCTTTATTAGCACTTTTTAGAGATAATAGCAAAAATATTTCCTATAGGATTCCTATGATCGATTTTGCAAAATTTGTCAAATACTCAAAACCGGGACCACGATATACAAGTTATCCAACTGCACTGGAGTTTAGTGACGACTTTAAGTATGAAACATACATCCAAAAACTAGAGAGTCAAGATGACTCAAGATCGTTAAGTCTTTACTTTCACCTGCCATTTTGTAGAAGTGCGTGTTACTTTTGTGGATGCAATGTCGTCTTTACATCCAAAGAGGATAAAAAGGTCCGCTATATCGACTACCTCAAACGAGAACTACAGATCCTAAAAGAGCATCTTAATGTCAATCGTGAAGTGATTCAGATGCACTTTGGGGGTGGAACGCCGACATTTTTTAGTGCTTCACAGCTTCAAGAGATCATCGAAGTTATCAAAAGTGTTTTTCCAAATTTTGCAAAGGATGCTGAGATCAGTTGTGAGATCGATCCGCGTTTTATCGATGAGGAGCAGATGCGTGTTCTTAGTGAGGGCGGTTTTAACCGTGTGAGCTTTGGGGTACAGGATTTTGATGAGAGAGTTCAAAGTGCCGTCCACCGTATCCAGCCCTATGAGATCACCAAAAATGCGATGGATCTAGCTAGAAAGTACAATATGCACTCGGTCAATATCGACCTGATCTATGGTCTTCCATATCAAAGCCTCGATACTTTTAAAGCGACACTTCAAAAAGCGGTAAGTCTTAATCCTGATCGCTTTGCGGTCTTTAACTATGCACATGTGCCGTGGCTAAAAAAGACGATGAGAAAGATCGATGAGACGACACTGCCTCAGCCGGATGAAAAACTTGCCATTATGAAATACACGATCGATTATATGAGTGAAAATGGCTATAAGATGATAGGGATGGATCACTTTGCCAAGCCTGAAGATGAGCTCTTTAAAGCTATAGAGAAGGGTGAGTTGCATCGAAACTTCCAGGGTTATACGACTAAAGGGGGTGCAGATCTTATAGGTATAGGGCTAACCTCTATAGGTGAGGGAGTGGACTACTATGCACAAAACTTTAAAGATATGCCAAGCTATGAAGCGGCTATAGATGCTGGTAGATTGCCTTTTGAGAGAGGGGTAGTTCTAAGTAAAGATGACATGATAAGACAGTATGTGATCATGGAGCTTATGAGTAACTTCAAGCTGGATATCAAACGCTTTGAAGAGCAGTTTGGGGTGGATTTTAGGGAGTACTTTAGTGATGCTTTGTTGGCACTTCGTGAGTTTGAAGAGGAGGAACTTGTAAAGGTGTGCGATGAGAGTATCGAGTGTACGCTTACTGGCACACTTCTTATACGAAATATAGCCCAACCTTTTGATGCTTATATGCAGAAGTATAAAAGTAGTGACAAAACATTCTCAAAAACGGTGTAGCAATGAGTGAAGCAAAAAGAAGCGAAGAAATTTTTAACTTTAGTGAGTACACAGACCCTTGTATCAAGTGTGGGAAGTGTATCCCAGTATGTACCATCCACAATGTCAATGCTGATGAGGTAACAAGTCCTCGTGGCTTTTTGGATCTTTTGGGAGCATATCAAAGAGGTCAGCTTGAGCTTGATAAGACGGCAAAGGATATCTTTGAGAGCTGTTTTTTGTGTACCAACTGTGTCGATGTCTGTCCAAAATCTCTCCCAACAGATATGGTGATAGAGCAGGTGCGAAACGACATCCGCAAAAAGTATGGTTTGGCATGGTTTAAAAAAGCCTTTTTTATGCTGCTTCGACACAGATGGCTTAATGATATCGCCTTTAAACTCGGATGGGCTTTTCAAACTTGTGGTTTTAAGATAGATGCTGCAAAAGACTCTATGACTCCTCGTTTTGAGCTTCCGCTTATCAAAACAGATAGACTCCTGCCAAGCCTCACAAAGACCTCTTTTTTAAATGCTTATCCAGAGTATATAAACAATGGAGGCAAGAGAAAGGTTGCTATCTTTATCGGTTGTCTTGCAAACTACAACTACCGCTCTATCGGTGATGGACTTTTGGAGATACTCAAAGAGCTTGAGATCGATGCCTTTTTGGCAAAGCAGCAAAAATGCTGCTCAGCTCCGGCTTACTTTACTGGAGACTTCGATACAGTCGATCATAACGCAAAGTTCAACATAGAGTACTTTGAGAAACTCTTTGAGGAGGAGGGAGTTGAGGCGATCATCGTACCAGAGGCAACCTGTAGTGCGATGCTCAAAATCGACTATGAACACTACTTCCACGATCAGCCTAAGTGGCAAGAAAGAGCAAGAGCACTTAAAGACAGGATCTTTATGGCAACAGAGTGGCTTGAACATCACACACACCTTAAGCAGCTTCTTGCAAGTAAAGGAAAGAGTGAACTGAGTGTTACCTACCATGATCCATGTCATGCAAGAAAGATGCAAGGGATCTACCAAGAGCCACGAGATCTAGTTTCACAAAACTACGAGATCAAAGAGATGAGCGATTCAAATCGTTGCTGCGGATTTGGTGGAGTAACGATGCAAACAGAGAAGTATCATCTAGCTAAAGCTGCCGGTGAGCCAAAAGCAGCGATGATCAAACAAAGTGGTGCAGATATAGTCAGTGCAGAGTGTAGTGCATGTCGTATGCAGATCAACAACTCGATGCACAATGCCGATGTGGATGTAACTTTTAAAAATCCTATAGAGCTTATAGCGGAGGCTTTGAAGTAAAAGATGAGAAAAAAGAGAGCCATAAAAGTTGCATCGGTATTGCTTTTGCTCTATGCTTTTGTTGGTTTTGTACTTCCTCCTTTTTTACTAAAATCGCAAGTAGTGAAGATACTCGATGAAAATCTTCAAACAAAAAGCTCCATAGGTTCGCTCTTTTTTAATCCTTTTAGTTTTCGACTGACGCTTGATGATGTTGCACTAAAAAATAAAAAAAACAACAAAGATATCATCTCATTTTCGCAGTTGAGACTCAATCTTGATCCAACTTCATTGATAGTTGGAGTGATCGATATCGATGAGTTTTTACTACAACATCCCTATGTGCATCTCATTCGAGAAAGAGATAGAACTCTTAATCTTGCCCATCTACTCAAAACATCCAAGCAAAAACCAAAAAAATCTCCCAAAAAATCCCAAACATCACTTCCAAAGATCCATATAGGCTCTTTTGCTATCGAAGATGGAATGTTTGAGTTTGATGACAGAAGCCTCGTTTCTGCATATCATACGAAGTTTTCGCCTATAACTTTTAGGCTTAAAGATATCGATACCTCCGCAAAAGATGCAGATGGAAAGATCGGTTTTTATGCAAAGATAGGGCTTGATGGTTATCTTGATATCCAGGCAAAACTCCACTCCTCTTTTCCACTTGTTGCCGATGGCGTGATAAAAATCCAGGCAAATCAACTTTATGAGCAGTGGCGTTATGTGCGTGATTTTCTCAATCTTGAGGTGGCAGACGGGCATATTTCCGTTGATGGAAGCTTCCATATAGATCAAAACAGTCTTGAAAACATGGAGTTTCAGTTTGATAAGATCGCACTTCAAAAGCTGCGTATAAAACCAAAAGAGAGATATAAAGATCTACTGACACTAAAAGAACTCGCACTATATGATACTTCGCTCTATCCACTACAACAAAAGCTTTCCATAGAGAAAATCTCACTAGATAAGTTAGATCTAAAAGCCAAAAGAGATAAAGAGGGAAGCATTGACTGGCAGAGCTATCTTCAGACATCCTTTCCAAAAAGTAAAAAAGAGACAAAACCATCTGCATCCAAACCATGGCAAGTGAGTGTCAAAGAGATAAAATTCTCAGATATCGGTGCCACATTTAATGATGCACTGGTTACTCCTGCAGTAACAACAACACTCAATCGTATGGATATTCATGTTAAAAACTTTGTTCTTGGATCAAAAGAGCCGTTTGTAGTGCATACAGATATCTTACTTAATGAGAGATTGAGATGTAGTGATGATGCGGTGATACTTCAAACTCCACTGCAACTTAAGAGCTCTTTAAGATGTAAAGATTTTGATATCACTCACTATAATCCTTATATCGATTTTTATGCAAAAAAGGCTTTAAAACGCTTTGATCTTCATCTAAAAAGTGCAGTGAGTGATCTGAGTGCAGATGCCACACTTCAAGAGAGAAACGCCACACTTATAACCAAAGTTAAAAATGCAAACTTTGTACTTCGTGATGTGAAACTTACAAAAAAAAGCACAAAAGAGAAACTGCTTAGCTGGAAAGCCTTTAAACTTGCAGATATTGAGTATAACGGTCAAACAAATCAACTAAATATTGGTGATGTAGCATTAAAAAATGCAACTTTTACTCTAAAACGCTATAAAAATAAAAAGCTCAATGTTATAGATCTTATAAAGCCAAAAGAGAATCATCATGATAAAAAGAGTAAAAAAGAGAGCTCTTCATCGATGGCTTTTGCTATCAAAAAGGTTCATATCGATAATGCTTTGATAAGCTTTATGGATATGGCTTTAGAAAGACCGACAAAAACAAGACTAGATCATATCGGCATACAGCTTAAAAATATCAGTAGCAACTTAAAGAGTTCTATCAGCTATCATCTCTATACAAAACTCAATAAAAAAGGAACAATCCAAACAAGAGGGACACTTCGCCAAAAACCACTGCACCTATCTTCAAGCTTTAACCTAAAAGATATAGCACTTTTAGATTTTAGTCCTTATGTTGAAGAGTTTGTAGATGCACATATAGCAGATGGTCGCCTCTCTTTTAGAGGAAAAGCCTCCTATGCACCTAGCAAAAGAGATCCTGATCTTGATCTAAAGGGTGATCTGACCCTTAGAGATTTTGCCGTTGCCAAAAGTCACAAACAGCAATACATCTTTGGGTTAAATAAAGTTGGAGTGAAGGATCTAGTGATCCAAACTGCTCCAGATCGTGCCTATGTCAATGAAGTTGATGTAGATGGTCTTTATGTAGATGCTTTTTTGGATGAGAATAAAACACTCAACTTTGCCAAACTGCTTAAAAAGCAACCAAAAGAGGAAGATAACACAACCAAATCGAAGAAAAAATCCAAACCATTTCCATTTATGATCGCTAAGGTTGCTATTGCTAACTCCAATGCGATGTTTGCTGATTACTCTTTGCCTATTAGGTTTAAAACAGAGATCCATGAGTTAGAAGGAGGTATATATGCTATCTCTAATAACCCTAAAGAGGTTAGCTTTATAGACCTTAAGGGTGCAGTGGACAAATATGGTTCAATGAAACTAAAAGGTAACATCCAAAGTGCCAAACCAAAAGAGTTTACCGATATCGAGATGCATTTTCGTAATCTTGATATGAGTGCTTTGAGTGGATATAGTGCTCAGTTTGCAGGGTATAAGATAAAAAATGGGAAACTTTTTGTAGATTTGAAATATAAGATAGAACATTCACAAATGGTAGGAGAGAATGCTCTGCTTATTAAAAATATTCACTTAGGTGATGAGATAGAGGATGAAAATATTACTCATCTTCCGCTAGGTCTTGCCATCGCACTTTTAGAGGATAGTGATGGTGTGATCGATATCGAGATGCCAGTTGAGGGTAATGTGGATGCACCTGATTTTAAATATGGACGCGTTGTTTTAAAAGCACTGGCAAATCTAATCGTTAAAGCAGTAGCCTCACCATTTAAGTTCCTCGGAAGTGCGTTAGGAATTGATGCAGAAGAACTTGCATCACTTGAGTTTGAGTATGGAAGTAGCCTCTTGCTTCCTTCAGAGCTAGAGAAACTTGATAAGATGGCACAAATTTTGGCAAAACGACCAAAGATCGCCTTTAGCTTTACACCAACATATGATCAAAAAAGAGATACGTACGCTTTGAAATTACATATGCTTGTTGCCAAACTCCTAAAAGAGAGTAAAATAAAAAATGATGAGGATCTACAAAATGCTCTAAGTATTGAGCTGTTAGAGGAGATTTTCTTACAGGCACACACTGATAAAGCACTCAAAAAGATGCAAACAGAAGTACATAAAGCATATAAGGATGAGAATCTTTATCAAGTTAAGTATAGAGAGAGACTCTTAAAAGCATGTGTGATGCACCAACCACTCCAAAAATCCTCTCTTCTTGCTCTTGCAAAAGAGAGATATAAAGCTGTTTTTAAGTATCTTGTAGAGCAAAAGGGTATAAAAGCATCGCGTTTAAGCTTAAAAGAGAGTGTAGCTGCTTCTGGAGAAGATGAAAAATTTGCTCCAATGAAAGTGGATATAAAAGTTATAAACTGACGAAGAAAATATCTGTAAGTTTTCTTAAATCGTCAATGTAAAGTGTGATAGTATGGAAGAAACTTGCAGAGGCTTGATATACTTTCAAGAAATCAAGAGGAGTTTGTAGTTATGGAACCTAGTTTGGAAAATATAGGTGATTATAATGGACTTAAAGGTGAGAAAAAGCGTGTTGTTTGGGCAGTGCTTATATCTGGGATCATTTTAGGAGCTGCTGTAGGGGTTGTAAGCTACTTTTACGGTACTCCAAGTGACTCTATAAAAACAGAAAAAGTGGGGAAAATCCCTCTTCGATAAGGATAGAAATGTTAACAACTTTAGTAGCGATCTATACGATCTATGTAGCACTAAGTATCTATGTCAGTGTTATGCAGATAGGTTATGTGGCACAGATGAAGTACAGAGGTGCAGTCCTTTTAAAAACGGCTGAGTTTATCAAAGCTGGGACATATACAGTCAAAAAGGAGCGTATCAGTATCGCATCAACTATCATTGAGTATATCGCTTTTATCTTTTGGATAGGGTATGGTATAGGATGGTTGGTTGATTATATCCAGTTTGATTCTGAAGCTTTGAGAAATGTCGCTATCGTGATGAGCTTTTTGGTTCTAAATTCACTAGTGGCTCTTCCTTTTGAGTATTATGAGAAGATGGTGCTTGATAAGGAGTATGGCTTTAACAACCAAAGTGTAGGTGGTTTTATTAAAGATAAACTTATCGCTTTTGTACTTATGCTTCTTTTTGGAGGGCTTGTTGTATGGGGTGTTTATGAGATCATGATAAGCTCTGAGCTTTGGTGGTTGTGGAGCTTTTTGTTTATCTTTGGTGTTATTATCATGACAAATATGCTCTTTCCAACGATCCGTGCCCTCTTTTTTGATAAGCTGACTCCTTTAGAAGAGGGGGAGCTTCGTAGTGAGATCGAGGCACTGATGGAGCGAACAGGCTTTCAAAGCAGTGGGATCTTTGTTAGTGATGCAAGTAAACGAGATAACCGTCTAAATGCCTACTTTGGTGGTTTAGGAAAGACAAAAAGGGTAGTTCTGTTTGATACGCTAGTAGAGAAGCTAAAGAAAAAAGAGCTTTTAGCTGTTTTAGGGCATGAACTTGGTCACTATGCCCATGGAGATATCTATAAAAATATCGCGATGATGGGAGTGATGATGTTTGTTATGTTTGCTCTTTTTGGCAATATCCCTGAAGATCTCTACTTAGAGATGGGAGTAGAGCCTTTACCAGCTGTGACGATGATCCTCTTTTTGCTGTTTATGCCGGTACTTGGATTTGTCATGATGCCGATAATGGGTGTTGTAAGTCGCCATAATGAGTTTGAAGCCGATAGAATGGGAAGTGAACTTGGAGGAGAGACTGGTAATCTCTACCTAGCTAGTGCACTGAAAAAACTGGTAGAAGAGAACAAAAGCTTTCCGCTTTCACATCCTCTTTATATCTTCTTTCACTATACGCATCCGCCAGTTATAGAGCGGCTTAAGAAGCTTGATGTTAATGTCGGCTATATCGATAAAGATGGGATAAAAGCAGAGTGTCCAGTAGATCTAGACGAAGAACTCTCTCCACTTGTACCAAATGCACCACGCGAAGCACAACTGCTTTTGATGCACTCTCTTAGGTGTGATGAACTTTATCTTTTAACCCATGGAGATGATGAGATAGTAGTAGATAGAGAGCTTTTAGAGATGCTTCGTCGCAGGATGGAAAATGAGCCACTAGAGTATATAACCAACAAGGTAAGCTTTTATGGTGAGGAGTTTTTTATAGACAAGGGGGCACTTATACCGCGTCCTGAGACGGAACTTCTGATCGATGAGGTACTCAAAAGAGTCGATCGTGATACTTCATCTCTTTTTGTAGAGGTGGGAGTTGGGAGTGGTATCATCTCTATCATCTTAGCTAAAAAACTGCCAAATGCACATTTTATCGCTACAGATATCTCCAAAGAGGCACTAGCAATTGCAAAAGAGAATATAAAAAGGCACTCTCTTGAGGATCGCATAGAACTTCGTCTTTCAAATCTGCTAGATAAAGTGGATGAAAAGATAGAGTATCTCATCTCCAATCCTCCCTATATCAAAGAGGGGTTTTTCTTAGAGTCCAACCTCTCCTATGAGCCGCAAAATGCACTCTTTGGAGGGAAAGTAGGCGATGAGATCATCAAAGAGCTGATAAATCTAACATTAAAGCAAAAGATTAACTTCTTTAGTTGTGAGATGGGTTATGATCAAAAGGATAAAATACAATCCTATTTAAAAGATAGAGACTATAGATCTTTAGAGTTTTATAAAGATTATAGTGGATTTGACAGAGGATTTACACTGCAATGCTAAAAAGAAACATATACTTCGATTTTGGATACCTTATAGTACTTGCTGCAACATTTGGTGCAGTTTTAACACTTGGAGCGATTGTTGCTCCTGTTATCTTTACTAGTGATGCCTACACGATAGGTATGATGCTTGATCACTACAATATGGGACTAATTATGAGCGAGATTTTTCGTCGCTTTAGTTATGTGATCTACTTTTGTGTGCTTTATATCGCTGTTTATGAGGCGATCAAGTATAAAAGTGGTGAGCGTGATCGTATTGTATTTTTAAGTGCTTTTGTAGCGATTTTTACAGGGTTACTTTTTTCAGCGGTTTATGTACCACGCATCTTAGCGATGCAAGCAGCAGGATCAGAAGCTACACAAAGTGATACATTTGCAAATCTTCACTTTGCAAGTGAACTTGACTTTAAGATACTTGCAGTTGCACTTGTTGTACTTTTTATACGAAGATTGATGCTTTTGCGTAGAGTGTGAGAGGATTTATACTTTTGTAACACTTTTTTTGTACCATTTGGTATGAGATTTTTATGTTTGCTTTTTATTGCTTGTTTGAGTTATGCTACTGTTATACCTACACAAGTACAAAAGCAGAAGTACTACTATCCACTAGGAAAGAGGATCTTAGATGATGGATGTAAGAAGATCTTAAAAAGAGAGTTTGACTCTTTTGATCTGTTGCATACCTATATCCATAACTACTGTGATCTTAAAGAGAGCCGCTATGAAGATGCTCTCTCGTGGTATCTGTGGGATAAAAAATATATACACACAACTTCAAAAACATCACCCCAATTGCACTATACAAAAAGGGATAAATGCCCAGTATGTGGTATGTATGTCTATAAATACCCAAAATGGGTAGCGATGGCATCAACTCCTAAAGGAAAAGTTTGGTACTTTGATGGTGTTAAGGATATGTTAAAATACTACTTTGCACATAAAAAGAAGAACCTAAAACTCTATGCACAGGACTACTACTCTAAAAAGATTATAGAGCTACACACTGCATGGCTTGTTTTAGGTAGTGATGTATATGGTCCAATGGGAGATGAACTTATCCCTTTTAGTACCAAAAAAGAGGCTACAAGTTTTTTGCTTGATCATCATGCTAAAAGGATTGTTAGACTTAAAACGCTTGATGCAGATATGGTGGAGGCACTTGATGAGTAGAAGGGTTTTTGTCTCTCTTTTTATCTACCTTTTTACAGGAGTGATACTTTTTTCTCTGATCATTTTTTTTACCTTTTTACCCAAAAATTATGTCTCTTTAAAAGGGTTCACTCATGTAAGTCAGATGAGTGATGCTGCAGTTTATACAAATGAACGCTCAGTTCGTTTCTACTCTCTTACCAAAGCAGAGGATAGCTGGGATGATCCATTTTTACCACCTAGAAGTGATGCTGATTTTCTCTATAGGATAAAACATTGAACAGATATTTTTTTGATTTTACGATCTCTTCACTTTTGATATATAAAAAGCGAAATCTTTTTATCTTTTTGATGCTAACTCTGCTTCTTTTTTTAAGTAGTAGCATACTCTTTGTCTCCTCTTCACTTAAAACTGAACTTATAGAGGCTGCAGATGAGCTGCCACAGATCATCGTTCAAAAGAGGATCGGTGGGAGATTACGAGATATTGAACTAGAGAAGATTCCCTTTTTAGTCTCTATAGAGGGAGTAGAGAGGATCGTGCCTCGTATGTGGGGTTTGTATAGGTTTGAGAAACTTGGGATGAGCTTTAGTATCGTAGGGATCGATCGGTTTGATTATGACTATCTTCACAAGCTAAGAGATGCAGCAAAAATTTTACAAAAAGATCCAAAAGACGGGATGGTTGTTGGGCAGGGAGTCTATGATGCCTTGCAAAAGAGCTACTATAAAAGCTACTTTAACTTCCTTTTGCCTGAAGGCGGTATAAAACGGCTGAATATCGTTGGGGTTTTTGATACGAAAAATAGACTACTTAGTAACGATATGATCCTTTTAAATACGCAAAATGCACGAAAGATTTTAGGTATCAAAGAGGGATATGCTACTGATTTGGCACTTTATGTACCAAATCCTAAGGAGATCTCAACCATAGCAGCAAAGATCAGACTTCTTGATCCTAGCCTCTTTGTGCTTACCAAAGAGGATATCAAAACTGGTTATGAGGAGATGTTTGATCTAAAAAGCGGACTTTTTTTGCTACTGTTTATTATGGTGCTTGTGACCTTTTTTATGATAGTGAGTGATCGTCTTAGTGCACTTAACTCTCAAGAAAAGAGGGAGATAGCTATCCTAAAGGCGATTGGCTGGAGTGTGCGTGATGTGTTAAAAGAGAAGTTTTTAGAGAGTTTTTTTATCGCTTCGATGGCATATTTTGTAGGGGTAGCTCTTGCTTTAGTGTATGTTTTTGTATCTCATGCACCACTGCTAGATGATCTTTTTATGGGATCGTTTATGATCCATCCTCCTCTTGTGCTTGATTATCATGTGGCACCAAGTACCTATTTGCTTCTCTTTTTGGTGAGTGTTCCTGTCTATCTTGCAGCAGTTATCATCCCAGCGTGGCGTGTAGCAGTGAGTGATGTCGATGAGGTGATACGATGATAGAACTTAAAAATATAACAAAAAGATACAAAACAGCAACGGCTACAGTAGAGGCTATAAAGGATATCTCACTTCATATAAAAGAGGGAGAACTTGTTGTCCTCAAAGGTCGAAGCGGTAGTGGAAAGAGTACGATCCTCTCACTTATAGCCGCACTTGCTAAGCCAACAAGTGGTGAAGTTGTCGTTGATGGTGAACATATCTCAAAACTCAGTGATGACTTTGCTTCGGCGTTTCGGCTTCAAAATATAGGCTTTATCTTTCAACGCTATAACCTCTTTGTGCAGATGAGTGTTTTTGAAAATATCATCACTCCGCTTATACCGCTTGGACTTCCAAAAGAGGAGGTAGAAGCTAGAGTTAAAAAAGTAAGCAAAGAGTTTTCTATAGAGGAGAAACTAGAGCAAAAGGTGCGATACCTCTCAGGTGGAGAGCAACAGCGTGTAGCGATCTCACGAGCATTGATCAACCATCCAAAGATCATCCTTGCTGATGAACCTACCGCTAATCTTGACGCGAAACTCTCCATGGAGTTTATAGAGCATCTAAAAATGCTCAAAGATAAAAAACGCACCATTGTAGTAGCAACACATGATCCGCTCTTTTTTGATCTTGATTTTGTTGATCGCATTATTGAGCTAAATGGGGGAATACTTTGCTCCTAAATCCAGAAATCATAGCAAACCTTCTAGTAGATACACTCTTTGTTGCTTATGGAAGTATTGCATTTTTTGTAAGTTTACAGGTTGTGTTTAAGTGGGATTTTTCTCGTAGTGATGAGCAACAGTATTCTCTTGCCAAACAAACCTATCTAGTCTCTACCATCACAAAATATATCCTCTTTTTAAAGATTCCTCTCCTGCTTTTTTTTATCTATACGCTCGATCATCTCTCAGATATCATAAATGGTGCTATGTGTGCAGTTGGTGTGATCGATGCCTCCTCTTATGGTCTTTATCTTATACTTCTAAAAATTCTCAATGTCTATCTTTTTGCCTTTTGGATACTCCTTAATGAAGAAGATTATCGCCATAGTGATCTTCCCTATACCAAACTCAAATCCCTCTTTTTCCTCTTTTTATATGCTCTTTTGGTTATTGAGGTGATTTTGGAGTATCTCTATTTTGCCGATATCGATCCAAACTCATTGGTAGATTGTTGTGGAGCGATCTTCTCAAATAGTTCAAAAAGTTGGATTTCTCTCTTTTTATCTCTGCCACACATCTATATCTATACTATCTTTTATACTGTTGCAGGTGGAATGTTTTTGAGTTATGTAGCTAAAGAGCGTTTGCTTTATTCGATCTTGAGTGCACTCTTTGTCCCTGTAGCTATCCTTGCTCTTATAGGTTACTTTGGAACATATATCTATGAACTCCCTACGCATCACTGTCCATTTTGTTTGATGCAGAGTGATTATGATTATGTAGGCTATTTTCTTTATACTTTTTTGTTTATTGCTACTTTTTATGGGATGTTGGTTGGATTGAAAGAGGATGAACGAAGCTGGAGGATTTCACTTCTGTTTTTGATGCTTTATGTAGCGATAGTTAGTTACTATCCACTGCACTATTATATCATCAATGGAAAGTGGTTGTACTAGTTGTTTGGCTCATTGTTTTAGTAAATACATATGATTTTTAAGTTATAAAACAGGAAGAAGTAAACGAAGTGGTGACCCCACGGGGACTCGAACCCCGGTAACCAGGATGAAAACCTGGGATCCTAACCGCTAGACGATGGGGCCATCTTTGGATGGTTTATAAGTGGTGTCCCCTGTTGGATTCGAACCAACGGCCACCTCCTTAAAAGGGAGATGCTCTACCAGCTGAGCTAAGGAGACATCCTCTAAACGCTTTATGCGTTGTGAGGTCGAAATTATAAGAAAAGATTGCTTTAATTTTCTTTAATCCAACCTACATTTTGAAAAAAATTAAAAAAAACTCTCTCTATCATGTAAAAGAAGCATCTTTATAGCATATAAAACACTTTGATACTGCACATAGTTTCTATCCCCTTTTAAAAGAAGCTGTTGATAGATATCTCCTCTTTTGCTTCTTACCCCTATAAAAACTGTTCCCACAGGTTTTTGAGGAGTGCCTCCATCATCTCCTGCAATACCACTAATACTTATAGCATAATCAGCTTCACTAACACTCATCACCCCTTCACTCATCTGAGTGACTGTCTCCTTACTCACTGCTCCAAACTCTTGAAGTATCTCTTTATCAACTGCTAACCATGTTGATTTAATCTCATTTGAGTAGGTTATAAGCGAACCGTTAAATATCTTAGAAGCACCATTATTTTGAGTTAAAAAGTAGCTCAACAATCCTCCAGTACAACTCTCTGCAAAAGTTATCGTTTTCTTTTGATTTTCCAATCTTTTAATAATATAGCTCATGATATTAGCTGCTGGAATGATCTTTTTTGGAAGCAGTTGCTTAACAGAGTGGATAAACTCTTTTATATTTCCATGCTTTTTACTCTCTATATGCACCTCTATCCATCCATCTATAAGAGTTACTAACTCTAGTTTGACATCATAAGTCTGAGAAAGAGTATCAAGTAAAACCTTTGCACTGCTCTCATCTTCATCAAAAAGCTGTATAACCGCTCCTCTTTTCTCCTCACTAAAGAGGATAGAAGGCATCTTTTGCATCTCATCAAGCATCAAGATATTTGCTTTTGTACCTTTATACTCTATCAAATAGCTACTCTTTTCAAAAAGTATCGCTTTAGATGGGATAAGTATCTCATCTTTAAGTACAAGATTATCCTCTGTTATTGTACAAACAAGCTTACCTATCATAGGAAAGTTCTGCTTTGAGGCAACGATCAAGATATTTTTTTCCTCTTTAAACATCTCTTCAAGATCCAAAAAAAGAGAGTTTTCTCCATCCTTATAAAAGCAAATAGAAGCCACATAGTCACACACTTTTTTTGCTTGACGCACTACATACTCTTGTAGTGGTTCATTATAGAGGAACTTAGTACCGACAAAGAGAAGGTTGAGTTTCATAAGAGGTCTCGCTTTTTAAAGAATTATACCATATTAAATTAATCACTTTTTAATCGCCAAAAAGGTATAATCTGCCCAATTTCTAATAGGATAGTGCAAAGATGGATTACAAAGAGACACTTCTTCTACCAAAAACAAGCTTCGCGATGCGAGGTAACCTCCCTCAAAACGAACCAAAACGTTATGCAAAATGGTTCGAAGAGGATGTTTATACTAAAATGAAAAAAAAGCGCGAAAGTGCACCTGAGTTTACACTCCATGATGGTCCTCCTTATGCTAATGGACACATACACATTGGACATGCGCTTAATAAAATCCTCAAAGATATCATCATCAAACACAACTACTTTGCAGGAAAAAGTGTACGTTTTACTCCAGGTTGGGACTGTCATGGTCTGCCTATAGAGCAACAAGTCGAAAAGAAACTAGGTGGTAAAGCCAAAAAAGAGTCCCTCTCAAAAGCAGAGATCCGTGGACTATGCCGTGAACATGCCAAAGAGTTTGTCGGTATCCAAAAAGAGGAGTTTAAAAAGTTAGGGGTTATTGCTGATTGGGAGAAGCCCTATGTAACGATGGACTTTAAGTTTGAAGCCAACATCTACCGTGCACTGTGCGAAGTGGCAAAAAAGGGGCTTTTGGTTGAGCGAAGCAAACCGGTCTTTTGGTCTTGGGCAGAGCGAACGGCTTTGGCTGAAGCAGAAGTGGAGTATGAAGATAAAGAGGACTACTCTATCTTTATAGCTTTTGAGCTAAGCGATGAAGCAAAAGCAAAAGTAGGCATCGATGGTAAAGCTGCTCTTGTTATCTGGACAACAACTCCTTGGACTATCCCGGCAAATACAGGTATCTCCATCAACCCCGATGAGAAGTATGTGCTTACAACCGATGGCTATATCGTTGCTAAAGCACTCTTTGATGATCTTAAAGAGCAAGAGATTGTCAGCGGAGATATAGCACAGGAGTTTGATGCACCAGCCTTTGAAAATCTCATCGCTATCAACCCACTCAATAGCAGAGAGTCTCGCATCGTTTTGGGTGAGCATGTTTTGGTAGATAATGGAACAGGATGTGTCCATACTGCTCCTGGACATGGGGAGGATGACTACCGTGTGGGTCTAAAGTATGATCTGCCTGTCATTATGCCAGTAAGCGAAACAGGTGTTTATGATGAGACGATTGTAAGAGAGAAGCTCATCCCTAATGCAGAGGAGTTTGTAGGCAAACATATCTTTAAAGCTCAAGAGGAGCTTATAGAGATGATGGGGGAAGCTGTACTTAAAGTTGGCAAGTTTACCCACTCCTATCCACACTGCTGGAGAAGCCACAAGCCACTTATCTTTAGAGCTACAAAACAGTGGTTTATCAGTGTCGATGGCACTCCAGAGGGTGAAGAGAAAACACTCAGAGAGATCGCACTAGAAGAGGTAGAAAAGACAAAGTTCATCCCTCAAACTGGACATAACCGACTTAAATCTATGGTGGAGAACCGCCCTGACTGGTGTATCTCAAGACAAAGGGACTGGGGGGTGCCGATCGCTTTCTTTAGAGTCAAGACAACTGGAGAGATCGTTCTTGATGAGAAAGTACTTAACTTTGTAGCGATGATCTTTGAGATGAAGGGAAGTGATGCCTGGTACTCTATGAGTATCGAGGAGCTTCTCTATCCTGGTAGTGGCTACAAACCAGAAGAGCTTGAAAAAGTGAATGACATCCTTGATGTCTGGTTTGACAGTGGCTCAACCTGGTACAGTGTGCTTAAATCTCGCAACTATGATGCCGGAGCTTACCCGGCAGATCTTTATGTAGAAGGGAGTGATCAGCACAGAGGTTGGTTCCAGTCTTCGATGTTCCTCTCATGTGCTATAGAGCATCAAGCGCCATATAGAGGAGTGCTCACTCACGGCTTTACCGTCGATGAGAAGGGTGAGAAGATGAGCAAATCCAAAGGCAATGTCATCGCTCCAGAGCAGGTGATCAAAGAGTATGGAAGTGAGATCCTTCGCCTTTGGGTTGCCTCAAGTGACTACCAAGGAGATCTCAAAATCTCCAAAGGGATCCTTAAACAGACTGCCGAAAATTATAGAAAACTACGAAACACTTTCCGCTTCTTGATGGCAAATATCGACGATCTTGAAGCGATAGTCGAGCCACAGAGTATGGGAGTACTTGATAAGTGGATCCTCTCACTTGCTGCAGATGTACTTAGTGAAGTACACCAATCCTTTAGTGAGTATAACTTTGTCGGCGGTATGAATACGCTCAATAACTTTATCGTCAATGAGCTTAGCGGTATCTACCTAGATATCACCAAAGATCGCCTCTACTGCGATGCCAAAAATGACATCCATCGCCGTGCAAGTCAAAGTGCTATGGCGCTTATAGCCAAAACACTGCTCACACTTCTAGCACCGATCCTCACCTACACGGCAGATGAGATCGTTGAACATGCACCAAAAACACTCAAAGCAGAGGCAGAGGATATCTTTGACTATATCCATAAACCGCTGCCAAAGATAGAGAGTGGATTTGATGCTACCTATTTTATGGCTGCGCGTGAGAAGTTCTACGAGATCGTCGATACTCTTAAAAAAGAGAAAACGATCAAAGCAACACTAGAGCTCACACTCTATACCGACTCTAAAAAAGCACTCGATCTTGATCCAACTGAAGCGGAGGATTGGTTTGTTGTTAGCGGTGTCGATGCTATGCAGCCTTGCGAAGAGCTTGGAAGCTTTGAAGTAGATGGCGATCATTTCATAATCGTCAAAGCAAAAGCACACAAGTGTCCACGATGTTGGAAATACCACGCACCAAAAGAGGATGCACTGTGTGAACGATGCGAGAAGGTTGTCAATGCCTAATATCTCCCAACCGGTTCCAATGAGCTTCATACTTGAGACAGTCGCTGCTATATTTGTCGTTGTTGCCATTGGGATCGCTGGAGTAAAAATAGCCAAAGGAAAAAGATCATGATAACACTTAAAGAGGCTCTAAATCTCCCAAAAGAGGAGCAAAACGCTCTTAAAGAAGAGCTAAAAAAAGCAATAGAAGCTAAAAAAAAGCTCAATGCCTATGTGGGACTAGAGGAGATGGGTGAGGGAGTACCCATAGCCATCAAGGATAACATTCAGGTTAAAAACTGGAGTGTTACCTCAGCTTCAAAGATCCTACAAGGCTATATAGCTCCCTATAATGCAACTGTTATAGAGAAGATGCTCCAAGCTGGTCTAGCACCATTTGGACGCACCAATATGGATGAGTTTGCTATGGGAAGTACAACTGAGAGTAGCTACTACGGCAAAACACTTAACCCTGTCGATACTTCAAGAGTCCCGGGTGGAAGTAGTGGAGGAAGTGCGGCAGCCGTTGCCGGTGGTATAGCTATAGCAGCTCTTGGAAGCGATACCGGAGGGAGTATCCGTCAGCCAGCAGCCTACTGTGGCGTGGTTGGAATGAAGCCAACATATGGCAGAGTAAGCCGTTATGGTCTTGGAGCATACGCTTCAAGTCTTGATCAGATCGGTCCTATCACCCAAAATGTCGAAGATGCAGCGATCCTCTATGATATCATCAGCGGAAGCGATCCAAAAGACTCTACAAATGCACAAAGAGATGAGAAGGTAAGCGACAAGCTCGATCCATCAAGAAAGCTTACTATAGGCATCATCCCATCACACCTCAAAGAGGCGAGTGAAGATGTGCAAAAAGCCTACGAAGTAGCCATAGAAGCACTTAAAAATGCAGGACATACGATCAAAGAGGTAGAGCTTCTTGATGCGAAGTATGATATCTCCGCCTACTATATCACAGCGACTGCCGAAGCAGCAACCAATCTAGGCAGATATGATGGCATCCGCTATGGAAACCGTGCAGAGGCAGACAATCTCAATGAACTCTATATAAATACTCGAAGTGAAGGTTTTGGGGATGAAGTCAAACGAAGGATCCTTCTTGGAAACTTCGTTCTAAGTAGTGGCTACTACGATGCCTACTATGTCAAGGCCCAAAAGGTACGCCACCTTATCAAAGATGAGTATGCAAAGGTCTTTAATGAAGTTGACCTCATCCTCTCTCCGGTTGCTCCAACTGTAGCACCAAAATTTGGAGAGTTGGCTTCGCCTATGCAGATGTATCTCAGTGATCTCTATACTATCAGCGTAAACTTAGCAGGGCTTCCGGCTCTCTCACTTCCTGTACTAAAAAACAGTGAAGGTCTTCCTGTTGGTTTGCAACTTATTGCAAAAGCGTATGATGAACAGACCCTCTTTGATGGTGCACTCTCACTAGAGAGAGAGCTAAGCTAACAACTTTACTCCTTTGGCGTAGCCACTGGAGTGATAAAGTCCCCTCTCTCTTCCTCGATCTTTGCTCTTTTTTCAGCCATAAGTGTGCGTATATCATCCATAGCAGCTGGGTGAAGATCCTCATCTTTGAGCCATCGCACCTCATCGATATGTCCGCCATACTCATCACCCATCTCTTCGATCTTTACTTCAAACTCATCAAGATCTTTACACACCTCAATTCGCCCATCGGTTGTATCTTTAAGCTCTATAAACCAGCCACCAACACCATCACTTTTTATCATCGCTTCAAACACTACCATTACTTTCCTTCTTTACTCTTTTTTCATCGCTTCTGCAAATACCTCAAGATCTTTCTTCTTTAGATCTCCATTGTAAGATATCTCTTCAACAGGGATGTTTTCATCTTGGAGCACTTTTGGTACAGCATCTCTGCTATTTAACACCTCCATATGCTCATCAAGCTCATCTTCACTGTATGACATCTGCATATCAGCAGCTATCACATGAGGGATCGCCTCTATAACACGAAGCTTTTTAAGCTCCTCAGAAACACCTTCTCCCTCAATTGTTACGATGATACGCCCCTTTGCATCATGGAGATGGTAGTCACATACACCACTTTTTTTGAGGTTTTCTACAACCTCCTCCACATACTCCGCTCTTGTTTGTACTACTATGCTTGAGATATTCATCACTTCCCCTTTATATGATATAGATTGATCTTATCATTATTTGCTGCTACAAGCAGATCTTTGTTGCTATTTAAAAAGATGATAGAGACAATTTTAGAACTGTTTTTTATCAGTCTATATCTATCTTCTCTATTTACCGTATCGAAGATAACGACATCGTTTTTATCATTTACCGATGCAGCGGCCAACTTCGCATCACTTGAGAGTGCAACGCTATAGATAAAAAAGCTATACTCTTTTTGAAACTTTTGAGAGCTTTTAAGATCATAAAGTCCCACTTTTTTATCTTTACCACCAGTTATGACAAGGTCTCTGCTCCAATCTATCCCAAATACTTCATCTTTATTGACTCCATCAAAATGTTTAAGTATTTTTCCATCTTTGAGTAAGACGATATTTACATCCCCACTCTCATCAGCTGAAGCTACTTTTGTTTTGTTGTCATTAAGTGCAAAGTTTGAAAACTTAGACATCGTTATCTGCTCTTGCCAAATGATCTTTTTTGCTTGGATATCATAAAGCATATAAACATTGCTTAAAAGTGCCAAAAGTACTTTATTTTTTGAGATAAACTTTGCTTTGACTATATAGAGTTTATCGCTCTTATCAAGGATATGTATAAGCTTTCCATCTTGATATATATCCAATCTTGTATAGCCATTGTTATCTTGTGAAAGTATAAGTATCTTATTCTGAATTACATCGACGCTAAAGACTTCAGAATCAATCGTATCGCCCATAAAATCTTTGATCTTTGAGAGTGAGATCTCTTTTTTGATTTTTCCACTTTTTAAAGAGAGGATATCGACTTTGCCATTTGCCGTAGCGGCATAGATCAAGCCATCTTTATAAATTATGTCATTCATATTTCCATGCACCGAAAAAGTTTTCGATGGCTTTATCTGCGATGCAGACAGTATAGAACCTGATAAAACAAACAGTAAAAAGATCTTTTTAAACATTACCATCTTCCTCTTTTTTTGGATAGACTATTATAGCTTCACTCGGACAATACCCAATGCAAAACCCACATCCAGTACACTGTTCCTGCTTTATCTCCGGATAGAACATCCCAGTAAATTCGATCGCATTTTCCAAACATGGCTCTTTGCAGCTAAAACAGATCGTTTTTGCCCAACTCATGCACTTTTTTGGATCGATAACAACATCGATATTTACACGCTCTTTATACTCTAGCTTTAAAATATCTTTGGGACATACATTTGCACACTCATCACAAAAGGTGCATCCGTTACTAAAAAAGTCAAGATAGGGAGTTTTATCCTCAGCTATTTTGATAATCTCAGTCTCACAACTCTTTGCACACAACCCTTCACACTCTATACATCTTGCAAAATCCTCCCCATTTTTAAAATAGGGTGGACGAACTAAAGTTTCTTCTTTATCTTTTTTTTGTATAGACTGAGTAAGGTTTTTAAAAAAGTCTCTTCTTTGCATTTGCTCTCTTATTTATGGTAAAAAGGCCATCGCCCTTTTACCTTACATATCCTCTATTAGTTAACTTAGTTAGCTGGGATTTTGATATGCTCCATAAATTTGTTCCCTTTCCAAGAAGATCTAAATGCACCTTTTGGATCGGTGTATTGTGCTTGGAATTTGTTTTGCACAAGTGGATTTAGTTTTGCCTGTGGTGCATGGCACTGTGTACAGTTATAACGACCCATATAGAGTTTTTTCATAGGTTTTATACTGACATTTTTAAGATTTTCATCCGATGTATTTTTGATAGGATGTCCATCTTTATAGATCACACCATTTTTGACAGTCGTTTTTGGTCTAAAGTCTGTAAAGTGTGATGGTGGGATAGGTGTTGCACCAACTGCCGGAGCGACATCTGGCATATGGCATCCAAGACACTGGTTGTTACCTATCTTGATAGGCACCAATCCCTCTACACTGTGCGGGATCATTGGTGGAGCATCCTGATATGCCCGTTTAAATCTTTTTGCCGCTCCCGGAGCTGCATCAGTATATTTTACTTTTGGTGGTATAACAACACTTTCATCTTCTAAATCTGTATTTCGATAGCTTAACTGTCTATCAGAAAGAACAGGTTTCACAATCTCCTTTTGTACTACGGGTTTTTCTACCTTCGCAGGTTTTGCCTGCTCCGTTCCACAAGCACTAAGCAACAGCAATGCACTTGCAGCAATCGCCGTACTTATGCCAAGTTTCGTTAACACTTTCATCTATTTCTCCTTTTTAGCTTGTTTTGCAAAATTTCGTATATGGAAGTTGAGTGCATCATCATTGCACACCTCTATACACCTAGCACAGTTTGTACACTCACCAGATAATACAGGCATAGACTCTTTACCTATCATAAAGAGAACTTGATGCTCCGGACATACCTCTTTGCAGTGCATACACTCTGTACACTTATCTGCATCGTGTGTCACTCGAATTAGACTCACTTTCCCAATCGTTGAATAAAATCCACCAAGCGGACAGACATATCCGCACCATCCATTTTTAAGTATAAACAGATCAAACAAAAAGACACTCAAAGCTGCAGCCCAACCAAATCCAAGACCAAAAACGATCCCTCTATGCACCATCGAGATAGGAGAGACAAACTCAAAAGCCGCCACTCCAAGGATATAAGAAAGAACAAGACTAAGTCCAAGCACCCAATATCTTGCATCTCTATAAACCGGTGGTTTTTTTGCCACCTGATTCATACGAAGCTTTCGTCTAAGCCAGTTTGCAGCATCTGTTACGATGTTGATAGGGCAAACCCATGAACAAAAGGCTCTACCACCTATAAGTGCATAAAAAACAGTAATGATAATCGCACCGATGATCACATCACTAGCAAGTGCTGCTCCAGCAACACTCATCTGCAGTACTGCATAAGGATCAGCTAAAGGAATCTTTTCAAAAAGCTTTGAAGCACTAAGATCTCCCTCTAGAATCTTCCATCCCCAGAAATTTGCACCGGCGTACAAAAGCATCACACCGATTTGGGTAAGGCGTCTTAAAATCATATACTTATGTTTAATCATCCAAAAGCCCTCCCATATCGTTAAGTGTATCTATCGCTTTTCTCTTGCTTCTTGGTGTCACCGTATGGATCGCTTCAGCCTTTTGCAATCTTTTTTCATCCTTTTTATCCCAGCCTTTGACATAGTGCGAGCCAACTTCACCCATAACAAGCTCTCTTGGTCGCACGATTATCGCCGGTTTTTTCGTAACACATGCATGTTCGCACATCCCACAACCGGTACAGTAGTCAGGATCAACAACCGGCTTTAAGAAGGCGTGTTTACCTGTTCGCTCATTTTTGTCATACTCCAGATAGAGTGCTTTATCCATCACAGGACATGCACGATAACAGGCATCACACTGTATCCCCCAAAAGGCTATACAGTTTTTTGTATCGACTATCGCTACGCCCATATCTGCTTTATCGATGTCAAGCTTTCCATCTGTAGAGACACTCTCTTTATCGAGTGCACCTGTTGGACAAGCTGGAACACATGGGATATCTGGACACATATAGCATGGAACATCTCTTGGCTCAAAGTATGGCGTCCCTATTGGGATATTCTCCCCTGGACTAGCAAGTTTGAGTGTATCATATGGACATGCTTCAACACACAGACCACACTTGATACAGGTTGAGAGAAAATCCTTCCCCTTTAGAGCACCGGGTGGACGAAGTGCCAGTTTATTGGCTACTGCTTCATCCACATAAGCACTCCATATAAATCCACCAAAGGCAAGAAGACCTACATCTCTTGCCATGGTAAGAAGAAACTTTCTTCTCTCATTTCCTGTTTCGTTTTTCATTTGACACAATCCTACTTATGCTTTGTAGATCTTAACCGCACACTTTTTATAGTCAGTCTGTTTAGACATTGGACAAGTCGCATCAAGTGTTACTTTATTGATAAAGACACGCTCATCAAACCATGGAACAAAGACAAGTGTTCTTGGAGGTCTGTTTCTTCCTCGTGTCTCAACTCTTGCTTTAACTTTACCTCTTCGAGACTCGATCCAACAAAGATCACCGCGTTTGAGACCTTTCTCTTTTGCAGTTTGTGGATGCATATAGCAAAGTGCTTCAGGAACTGCACGGTAGAGTTCAGGAACTCTCATAGTCATTGTACCACTATGCCAGTGCTCTAGCACACGACCTGTACAGAGCCAAGTGTCGTACTCTTTATCTGGAACTTCTGGTGGCTGCATGTAAGGTCTTGCAAAGATTTTGGCTTTATCTTTGAGTGATGTTTTTTTCTTATCTTTGACACCTCTGAGATCTCCGTGTGGAAGCGCTTTTGCCAATGGTCCGTAAAATGCAAACTCACTGCCTCTTCCATTCTCTTTTGCATGTTTGGCTGCATATGGGTCATACTTGACATTAAATCTCCATGCAGTCTCTTTACCGTTAACAACCGGCCATTTAAGTCCTCTAACTTTATGGTAAGTTACAAAGTCAGCAAGGTCGTGACCATGACCTCTACCAAAACTTGCATACTCTTCCCAGAGATATTGGTGAAGCATAAAGCCGTATCCTTTAAATACTTTACCATCAGTTCCTACAACATTTCTTTCATCACCCAAACACTCAGAGTTATCAAAACCTTTTTGAGGGAAGGCATTAAGATCTATAGGGTAGTTCTTTTTGGCTCTCTCATTTGCATAAAGAATCTCAAACATTGTTGTATCTGGTTTATACCCCATTGCATAGGCTTTTTGACGAACATCAGGAAGTTTTTTACCATTTCTAAGCGTATATGGACCCCATAGGTCATTAACAGTAAAGCGTTTAGAGAGCTCTACCCACTGCCAGGTATCACTCATCGCATCTCCAACTGGTAGAACTTGTTGTCTCCAGTGCTGTGTACGACGCTCTGCATTTCCATATGCTCCCCATTTTTCATAGATCATCGCTGATGGGAGGATAAGGTCAGAAACTTTTGCAGAGATACCTGGATATCCATCGGAAGTAACGATAAAATTATCCATCTCTCTTGCAGCTTTGATCCAGTGTTTTGCACTTGCACTGTCTTGATAAGCGTTACATACATTGACCCATGCAAATTTTACAACACCATCTTCGATATCTCTGTGAATCTTCATGATGTGTTGGTTACCAACTGGGTTGAGTGTTCCTTCAGGAATATGCCACTTTTTCTCAGCGATTTTTCTGTGTTTTGGATTTTTAACCATCAAGTCTGCTGGAAGTCTGTGACAGAATGTCCCAACCTCTCTTGCCGTACCACAAGCAGATGGCTGTCCTGTTAGTGAGAAGGCTCCAGAACCTGGTCTGGCTTGTTTGTTTAGCATAAAGTGGACATTGTATGAAAGTGTATTATCCCATGTTCCTCTTGTGTGTTGGTTCATACCCATAGTCCAGAAAGAGACCACTTTTCTATCTTTTTCTATATAGAGCGCTGCAAGATCTTGAAGTTTTTTCTTAAAGCTCTCGATAGACTCATCCGGATCACCTTTAGCCACTCTTGCAACATAGTCAAGTGTATATGGTTCAAGTGATTTTTTATACTCTTCAAACGAGATCATCCAGTGTTTGAGTGTACCACCTGTATTTTTCATCTTATCACCAGCTTTGTAGCCATATGGTGCAAGGGCAGGTGCTTCATCTTTACTGATAGTATGTTCCATCTCCTCGCGGATTGTCTCCATCTCTTTAGCAGTGTATTTACCGGCACTTCCATCTGGTCTTTCTGGTGTTAGTGATTTTTCCCCTTTTCTTCTCATACCATAACCGATGTTAAGCGGTCCTGCAGCAAAAACGATATTTTTCTTGATAAAATCCCAATCAATCGCTTCAGGATGGTTATAGACGATCTCTCTAGCAAGATAGTTCCATAAAAGAAGATCAGTTTGTGGTTTAAAGATGATATTAAAGTCACCAAGATCACAAGTTCTGTGTGTGTAAGTTTGGATATTGACAACTTTTACACGATCCGGATCAGAAAGTTTTCTATCTGTTACACGCGACCAGAGGATTGGGTGCATCTCTGCCATATTTGAACCCCAAGTGACGATCGTATCGGTTAGTTCGATATCATCATAACATCCTGAAGGCTCATCGATGCCAAATGTCTGATAGAAGCCAACAACGGCACTCGCCATACAGTGTCTTGCGTTTGGATCGATCGCATTGGATCTAAATCCTGCTTTCATCATCTTTTGAGCAGCATACCCTTCCATGATAGTGTACTGACCAGATGCAAAGACTGCTACACCCTCAGGACCACTCTCTTTGAGTGCTTTTCTGATGTGTTTTTCCATCTCATCATATGCGCGTTTCCAAGAAACTGGAGCAAACTTACCATGCTTGTCAAACTCACCCTTTTCATTTACACGAAGCAGTGGAGTAGTCAGTCTGTCTGCTCCATACATGATCTTAGCATTAAAGTAACCCTTGATACAGTTTAGCCCTCTGTTAACCGGAGCTGCCGGGTCACCTTTGACTGCAACGATCTTACGATCTTTCCCTTCGCCTGTAGTTGCAAGCATGATACCACATCCGGTACCACAAAATCTACAAGCCGCCTTATCCCATCGCCAGTTCGCTTCTGCATTACTAGCTGCAGCTTCAAGCTCACTAGGTACTTGCATACCTACTGCTGCAGCTGCACTAGCAGCAGCCGAACTCTTAAGAAATTCTCTTCTTGTGAGTGCCATTGTCTCTCCTATCTTGTAATTGATGTTACTAAACAATTAAGTTTCAACACAATATTACAACAATCCAAATTAAAATCTTTTGACCAAAATCAAGAAATAAATTTTAATTTAGGTATATACTACAAAAAATAAAGTCAAGCTTGACATAAGATTTTTATAAAAATATAATTTCATTGATAGAGAGATAGTCTGCATAGATTGTATAGTTTTTGTAGAGTGTGTGGAGATTATTATCTCTAAAGATTTCACTTTAAAAGGAAAATATATGAAAAAGTTAATGCTAAGTATGGCTGCAGTGCCACTTTTGGTAGGAGGTTTAAGTGTAAATGCAAGTGCAAAAGATGGTATCAATATCTTAGATGATCTCAAATTAGATGGTCAAATCCGTCCAAGATGGGAGAATGTGGATGATGGTAACTCAGCAACTGCAAATGCAAATGCATTTACTGCAAGAACAAAATTGAAAGTTACAGGAAATTTAATGGATGTAGATGGTCTTTCTGCTTCTGTTGGTATCATCTCTGTAAACAACTTTGGTTCACATACATATAACTCAGCATATGACAAAGATACAGGTGAATATAAACCAGGCTATACTGATGGTAGTAAACCTTATGCAGTAGTTGGTGATCCACAATATGCGATGCTTTCAAATGCAGAAATCAACTATAAAATTGGAGATACCATACTTCATGCAGGTCGTGGTCAGGTAAATCTTGATAACCAAAGATTTATCGGTACAGTTGGTTGGAGACAACTCGAGAGAAGTTATGACTCTGTATTTGTTGCGAACAACTCTATCAAAAATCTGTCGGTTCTTGCTGCTTGGGTTTATGGTTATCAAGGTGTTAATACAAATGAGACTGCCGATACAAATACAGTACTATTACATGCTGCATATACTGTAATGCCAGAACTTAAAATTACTGCATATGATTATATGATTGCCAATATACATGACACATATGGTCTAGCTTTAACTGGTATTATAAAAGCAGATATCATAAAGCTTAACTATCGTGCAGAATATGCACAGCAAAGTGATGCTACAATGGATATGCATAATGCTAATGACAAAAGTAATGGGACAGGAAAGCCTGGAAAACTAGGTAAAATAGGTCAAGCAGACGCATCTTACTATAATTTAGATGTGGGAGCGAATGTTTCTGGTGTTTTATTTGGCGTAAATTATGAATATTTCAGCGGACAAAATGCAAGTGGAAGTGAAACAAATTTCTCAACACCATTAGCAACTGGGCACAAATTCAATGGTTGGGCTGATGTAGCTAATTCTAAAAATGGCGGCCTAATAGATTTCAATGTCCGTTTGGGATATCAAGCAAAAGGGTTTGGAAAACTTTTAGCTGTTTATCATGATTTTACATCTGATACAAAAGTAGATGGTATCAATGATGACAAAGGTTCAGAAATTGATGCAGTATATGTAAACAAAATTCCAGGTGTAAATGGTCTTACTGGGATGTTAAAATATGCTGACTTTTCAAAAGGTAAAGTTACAGGTACAACAAATGATGTAACGAAAATCTGGGCAATGCTGGACTACAAATTCTCTATAAAATAGTCTTTACATATTCTCCTTGTAGAAGAAGCGGAGAGAGCGATTCTCTTCGCACCTCAAATACTTAAAATTAACTTAAAATATTTCAGAAAAAACAATTAATTTCCATAGTTAAATAGAATATCTGATATAATTCGGATAAAATTACTCTTATTTAGGAGGCGAAGATGAATACTCTTCCACAAAACGCACAAGAGACTCAAGTTGAAGGTTCTACTGTTCCTTTTTATACATATGAAGAAAATGGAGTAACATATCTCTACTTCGATAGTTCAAAAACAGGACATCCAGAACCAATGGTTAACGCTATGAGCGGACTAAAAGCACTCAAAGATACTCAAAAACTTGTTATGATTAACCATAAACCACCGATGGGTCTTTTTCCAAAGATCGAAGCTGATTATAGCTATGAGGTAGAAGAATTGGACAATGGTTTGTTTAAGATAACATTTACAAAAAAAGCAGACGCTGCAGGAGCGACAAACTATAACGATACTGCGTGTAACGGTTAATAAGGCAAAAAAATGGCAGTTTCAACGGACTTTGCTCCACCATTTAAACTGATAACACCCTACTTTATCATAGGGATCTTTACCTTTGCGGTATCGGTTTTGCTTCTTTTTTGGATCGATATCACCGATATCTTCCAAACCTCTGCCGAGACCATAGCATGGGTTCATCTCTTTTTGCTAGGGTTTGTGATGATGGTCATCTTTGGTGCGATGGCACAACTTGTACCTGTTGTACTGGAGGTTGGTCACTTTGCGGTTGATCTGTACTATGCTATCTATCCGCTTTTGTTCGTTGGATCTTTGATGATGGGGGTTGGATTTATCCACTCTCCTGCACTTTTGCCTTATGGTGGGGTTATCGTGCTTATAGCACTGCTTATCTTTGTTGCTGAGACATTTTTAACGATCAACAAAGTCAAAAAACTCAACACCGTTATGACAAGTGTCGTTATAGCCAATATTTTTCTCTTTATGGGAATGCTCTTTGGTATCACACTCGCTTTGGGATATGCCGGAGAGATCACAGTCGATCTACACTCCCTTTTACAAGCACATGTCTATCTTGTCCTTTTTGGCTATGTAGGCGTAACTATCATGGGGATCAGCATGGTGCTTTTACCGATGTTTTGGTTAAGCCACAGCTTTAGCTGGAAGCCGGTACAAAGAGCTTTGTGGCTAATCTCTTTAGGAGTGCTATCGGTTGTCTTTTCAGCCCTTAGTGATATACGACTTATGGCATATATAGGGTATGTCTTAACACTTCTTGCCTTTTTGTTTTATGTCTATCAGATCTATATCATCTATAAAACGCGTGTTCGTATCGAAGAGGATATATACAAAGACTCTCTGCTTTTTTCTTATAGCAGCTTTGTAGTGGCTTTGCTCCTTGGTCTGGTTGGTTTTTTAAGCAAAAATGAGCATATATTTATAGCGGGTGGATTTTTGGCTCTTGTTGGATTTGTTGCCTTTTTGATCATCGGACATCTTTACAAGATCGTTCCCTTTTTGGTCTGGTATCAGCGATTTAGTCCGCTTGTAGGCAAAGAGAAGGTACCAATGCTTGCTGATATGGTTCCTGCAAGAAGTGCGAAGTTTGGATTTGTCTATAATGCTTTGGGGGTAAGTATCGCTACACTTGCCATAGCGTTTGTGCAGCCCTTTTTATTTCAAGCCGGAGTGAGCTTCTTACTTATAGGCTCACTCTTTGTTTTTAAAGACATACTTTACATGATAAACTACAAATAAAGGATACTCAAATGGTAACAAAAGAGGATATTTATAAAGCGATCTCGACAGTTAAAGACCCTGAAGTTGGATTTAACCTTGTTGAGATGGGGCTTATCTATGATGCAACTTACAATGAAGCGACAAAACATGTACAAGTGACCATGACACTTAGTACCAAAGCCTGTCCACTCCATCAGATGATCCTTCAGTGGGTAAAAGAGGCTGTCCTTCGTGAACTTCCAGAAGTTGAGTCTGTTGATATCTCCCTTGTATGGGAACCGGCTTGGAACATCTCTATGGCAGATGAAAATGTTAAAAAAGCTTTAGGTGGAGGAGTTTAGTTTCTCCATCTTTTTGCCCACTCTTACCATATAGCCTATTTTTTAATCACAAAAAAAGACTTTCAAACAACTTTTTTTCGATATAATTCACCTGCTAAATAGCGTTTCATCTACAACAATATTTCTATATTCTTCTATTTATTAGAAATATTGTCTATTTAAAGGATTGCTTATGACATTTGCAAATTCGGCGGAGCTTCTCTCCTTTCACTGGGTCGTCTATACGATCTATGCGGCGTTGATCCTCTCGGTGATTGCGTGGTTTGCATACAACCTCACAAGAAAAGAGAAGGTCAAATCTATCGTGCGTATCCCCTTTTATGGGTATATCGCTGTTTTGGTTGCAGGTGGTGTGGGGCATCACATCTTTACCTACAACGCCATCCCTTGGGTTGCACAGGATATCATGCGTGATGATATCAAACCTGATCAATCCTATGAGATAACGATCAAAGATCACAAGTGGGTTGATTTGCCAAAAAAGGTGATCGTTCAGTGTGGTCAAACAGTTCGCTTTAATGCCAGAAGCGAGGATCTTGTTTATGGCTTTGGTCTTTTTAGACAGGATGGTTCGATGGTTATGCAGATGCAGGTTAACCCTGGACATGATGCAACAGGGATCCTCATCCCTAACGACATCCTTTGGACATTTAACAAAAATGGTAGTTTCGATCTTACTTCAACAGAGTACTCGGGACCAAATCAGTATGATGAAGATGGTCATGACAAGATGCTAGTCAAAAACTGGCTTGAAGTCGTTGGCTGTGAAAAAAACAAGGGGTAAAACATGAGTTTGATGCATAACTTGATCAATGGTACAAACTTCGATCACACAAAGCTTAACGCTTTGCAAAAGGTAACACTGCGTGCAGTTGTTATGAGTTTTCTTTTTTATGGACTTGTAGCAGTTGAAGGGATGATCATGCGACTGGTTCAAACTGGTCCATCTTCACCGCTTCCTGAGATGTTCTCAAAACCAGATCACTACTTCTCTATCATGACGGTTCACCCGATCGTTGGGATCTTTGGTTCAACATATCAGCTTGTCTTTGCAGCTTTTATGTTTTTAGTACCCTATCTTACCAAAAAACCACTCTATAGCGTCAAACTTGCCAATGCAGTCTGGTTGCTTATAACTATAGGTACAGCTTTGGCATGGTTAGCGGCATTTTTTACACACTATGCACCGCTTTATACGCTCTACTGGCCACTTCCTGCCGATACGCAGCAGTTTAGCACCATCGGTGGGATCGTCTTTATCGTTGGGATCGCTCTTATCATGTTAGGTACACTTGGGTTTATCTACAACATCTATGCAACGATCTTTGCACGTGTTGGTATCCATAAGAACAAAACGACAAAAGAGTTGCTTATATCTGGATTTGGGATCGATGGGATGCTTAACCTCATCCATAAACTCACAGGCAAACCACCCTACTCCAAAGAGCCGGCTTTGGCTCTTCCGGTTGTCGCTATCTTTAGAGGAACAGTCGATACATTCCTCGATGCTATCGTTATCTTGGGAGCTGGAGTACTTGTGCTTGTCTATCTGCTCTTTGATCTTGGTGGACATCCGCTCAATGTAGAGGCCATCAGTGCACTACTATATAAAAACTACTTCTGGTGGGGGCTTGACCTTGTTGCCGATGGGCTTGTTTTGATCTATGTAGCTGGTAGTTGGTATCTTTTAGCGACACTTATAACGGGTCAAAAGCTCTTTATGGAAAATGTCGCTAGAGCTGCACTTATGCTTGAGCTTTTAGTCTCTTGGATGGTATGGTCACACCACCTTCTCTCAGATCAGCCACAACCTGAGATGATGAAGTTGATCTCTGGAGAGATGGTAACGGCTTTTGAGCTTCTTACACAAGGACTGGCTCTTTTTATCACACTTGTGACACTTTGGAAAGCCAGACCTCTTAAAATGACACCGCCTCTAGCCTATCTCTTTGGTGGATTAGCAGGATTTGGTCTGGCTGTACCAGCTGGTATCATTCAAGCGGATATGGGTCTCAACCGTGTACTACACAACACACAGTGGATCAGCTTCGCACACTTCCATATAGCGCTTATCGTTGGGCTTTATATGACACTCTATAGTGCACTTTATGTGCTTTGGCCGCTTGTAACAAACAACACAAAGCTCTTCTCGACAAAGATGACATGGACACACTTCTGGCTCTATCTTATCGGTGGTATCGGAATGGGTGCATTTGGTGGTATGGCAGGGCTAGATGGTATGCTTAGACGCCACCTCTATGTCGATGGAGAGTTCAACACACTTATGATACTTGCCGCTATTTTTGGTACTATGGTACTCGTTGCGTGGGTGATTTTCTTACTTAACATCGTCCTTTCAGTCGGTATCAAAGGGCTTATAGGCATCTTTTTACCTGCTGAGGATAAAACAGCCTCATTTGGCATAGAACCTGAAGTAGTTCCAGCTAAAGCATAACAAATCTCAAGGCCACTTCGGCCTTGTCAAGGATAGTCGATGATACATCTACCCCGCGTTGCTAAAGAGATCCAAACGATCGGTCTTTATGATCTTGTCCTACAGGATGTCCAAAAGATTACAGGCAAACAAAAACCATCTCTTAATGAGATCGAAGAGATACTCAAAAAAGAGCCTCAAATTCTTGAGGATTATAAACAGATCAACCTTGAGTACAATCTCAGCAACATTCACCTAAGAGATATCGATCTGACAAAACTCCCACAGGAGTGTCAAGAAGAGGCAAAAGAGATCAACAAAAATCTCCAACAACTTCGCGAGATAGAGAAGTACACTCTTGATTTTGAGCAGAGTTCGACACTTGTTATCATCTTTTCTGTTGAATTTTTCGTTCTCTTTTCGGTGCAGTACTTTATCGTACTGCTTAATCTCAAAGAGTGGCAGTGGTGGATCTACTCCTTTTTTGCTCTCTCGATCGTTGTAGCATGGCTTTATGCTAGGAAGGTAAGAAGACTCTACGATATCAACAGTGCACTTTATGAAGATCTCTATGAAAAAACTCTCGATATGCTTAAAGAGTTAGAAGATAGAGGTTGTATAAACAAAAAAGATCTTATCATCGAGGAGTGTGAAGAGCATGTCTAAAAGTATCACGCTAACGATAGAGTGGAATAAAGAGAGGGCTCTTCAAGCTAGTAAAGCACTCTATGATTATGAGATGAAACACTCACCAAAACGTTATATCGGTTGGCTCTTTATCGCCTTTATGCAGTTTGGTATCGTAGCACTCTTTAAGCAACAAAATCCTCTGTTACTTCTGCTTAGTTCGCTTCTTGTTGCTTACTGGTACTATGGCAGATGGTATCTTCGCTGCTTTTTTCTCAAACGATACTACACAAAGCAGAACTTTCAAAAGAGTGTCATCACGATATCGTGCGATGAAAGTAGCTTAGATATTGCCGACAAAATATTGCAATGGGATGATATCCTTCAAGCTATCGATACAAAAGCAGCCCTCCTTCTTCAAACAAAAGAGGAGATCTTCTATATCCCTTTTGATGCCTTTGAAAATCTTGATGATCTCTCAAGCTGCATGCAACTTCTAAAGTCAAAAGGAAAGCTCTAATGCACTACTTCTTTATCATTGCGGTTACTCTTTTTGTTATCGCTTTGTTTGTTGTGGGGTTTGTAATGGACAGGGAGGGTTTAGACTAGCTGATATACCCTCTCTCCCACTCCTCAAACTCGCTCGAAAAGTACTGAATACGCATCTTTTTAAACTCACGCGTTGAGTAGAGGTAGAAAAACTCATCAACCCCTATCTCTTTTGCCATCTCATTAACAATCGCTTCGACCTCCTCTTTGCTCTTTCCATGCACCATAGAAAAGAGTGGATATGGCCATGATGGATAGGTAGGGCGAAGATAGCAGTGACTCACGGCACTATAAGCTGCAATCATCTCTCCCATTGCTTCGGCACTCTCCTCAGGGATCTTCCAAACCACCATCGCATTGGCTTTAAAACCTGCCTTTCGATGATAGAGTATCGAAGCAAAGCGACGCATAACCCCAGCATCTTGGAGTCTTTGTGCCTCTTTTTTAAGAGTTTCATAATCTATATCCAGTTTTTGCACCAATGCATCATATGGTTTTTCACATGCCTCGATATTCTCCTGCAAAGCACGAATAAGATCATAGTGAAGCGGCTTTAATGTTAGAGGGATCTTTTTCTTTTTCGCCACCTTCTCCTTTTTAGCGCGATTTCCCTTCATATCAAGCTGTACAGAGATCTTAAACATCCTCTTTGTTGGCAAGATCAGATACTCTTTGGCGTTGGACTCCTTTGCCAAAAACTCTACCGTTTTTTCAAGCCCTAACTTCGAGTCAGGTGCACACGCGATCGTAAACCAGAGGTTAAACTCATGGTCGCGTTCATAGTTATGACTCACTCCAGGATGTTCATTGATTATTTTTGCTGCATTCTCGATATCATCCACTTTAAAAGCAACCAAGGATGAGTTGTATCCAAGTGACTTCGTATCAAAGATCGCCGAGGTTTGGCGGATGATCTTCTCATCACGCAACTTTTGATAGAGATCTATCAACTCTTTTTCACTGCTTCCAAGTTCCTTAGCTAAAACCGCAAAAGGTCTTTCATCAATTGGGAAGCTTTTTTGTATCCGTGTTAAAAATTCTTTTTCCATAGAGAAATTGTAGAATTTTTAGCTTAATCTATCTTTGATAATGATCAATAAAATATACAGATAACTTATGCTACCATAGTGTATGAGTTATTTTCCAGCATTTATAAAACTTGATAATAAAAAGATCCTTATAGTTGGCGGTGGCAAGATCGCCGGTGAAAAGCTCCAAAAGCTTCTTGATTTTACCGATGATATCACACTTATCGCATCAGAGTTTTTGGCTGAAACGATGCAGTTAGCTTCAAAGCACTCTTTGCAAACACTCAAAAAAAGTTACAAAGAGGGAGATATTGATGGTTTTGATATAGTTATCGTTACCGTTGATGATATAGAGGTACAAAAGAGCATCTATAAAGAGTGTCAGGCTAAGAGGATACTTTGCAACAGTGTGGATTCGGTTGCGTATTGTGACTTTATCTTTCCCTCTTATACAAAAAAGGGGGATCTTACAATCGCCTACTCAACTTCAGGCATCTCTCCATCATTTGCAAAGTATCTACGCCGCACAATGGAGCAACTGATCCCTGATAGTGTCAATGATTTTTTAGCTCAGATGCAAAAACTGCGCAAAGAGCTTCCAAAAGGTAAAGAGCGGATGCAGCTTCTTGATGCAAAAGCAAAGCAGTATGTCGAATCACTTTTTAAGAAGGAAAAAAATGTTCAGTAAAAAAACAGTCATACTCTTATCGGTTATCTTTCTTTTTTTAAGTATTATGGCACTGGTTGTCAATATGCCAGAGCATAAAGATAGAGCCGTTATGGAAAAACTCAAGCCCTATATCCCCTATGAACTCACAAAAACGATGGGAGGTCTAGACATCATCGATAAAAAAACGGGTAAAAAGATGAAGATCGATAATGCCAAAGTCTTTATAGCACTCGATGAGTTTACAAAAAGATGGGGAAAAGAGCATTTGCGACTTGAAAACGATACGCTCTTTATCCTCGATGATGCAAACAAGACGATCGATCAAATGAAGCTCACACCCTCTCAGCAGAGCTTCATCCACAAATTTTTTAAAAAATAATCTATTCTGAGAGTTGCTCTTTAATCTCCTCTTGGAGATCTTCTACCTCATCACTAAAGTCAGAATCACTCATAGTTGAGCGATTTTTTTCAAAACTTACAGAGTTCTCATCATAGTTTATGACAACACTCGCACTTTTACCATCCTCATACTTCGAGGCAACAATTGCACGTGAATTAAGAGGAGTCATGATCCATCCCTCTTTCTCTCCTGCCTCTGTTATGAGAGAGTGCATCTTTTTAAGTGAAAGATGCTTCTTGGCTGGTACTTTTATGCTCTCCGATGCTGCATTTCCTGCCATTGTACTACATCCACCAAGAATGATAGATGCTGCTATACTTAGGACAAAAAGCTTACTTCTCATCTCTAACTCCTCTTTATAGATTTTGTTAACTGACCTTACGCACCATATTATAAACTGAGCGAAAAGAGAAAGCGTTAGATGCAAGGCGGAGGTTTTTTGGCGTAGCCGTAGCTACGGTGAAAGTTCTCCAACGCAGTCAGATGATGCTTTATCTTTTCGCCCTACGGGTGGCTTTTGCGACAAGCAATTGCTTCGTTACATCTCCTCAGTGTAGCTTGGGCTATGCTTCGTCGATGTACCTTGCACTCACATATCGCAAAAACCACTCAGTTTGTAATATGGTGCGTAAGGTCAGTTATTGCTAAACCACGCAAGATCCTCTCGTAGCTTGACAACCTCTCCAACAACGATCAGAGCTGGTGTTGGTAGTTTCGCCTCTTTGACTTTTTCATAGATATCTTCAAGCGTTCCTACAACTGTGCGTTGCTCTTTTGTTGTACCTTTACTGATTACGGCACAAGGAGTCGTAGTATCTCTTCCGACTCTTATGAGGTTATTTGCAATATTTTTAAGATTATGCAGTCCCATCAAAAAAACAACCGTCTCATCACTCCCTAGTGATTCCCAATCTACTTGCGATGTCTCTTTATTTGGTGTCTCATGCCCCGTTACAACTCTAAATGAAACGGCAATGCCTCTATGCGTTACCGGAATACCAGCATAAGCAGGTACAGATATAGCAGAGGTGATACCGGGGATAAACTCAAACTCTATACCTCTTTCTTTTAAGTATCTCCCCTCTTCACCACCTCGTCCAAAGACAAGTGGATCACCTCCTTTAAGGCGTACGACTGTTTCATATTTAAGTGCCGAATCATAGATCACTTCATTTATCTGCTCTTGAGGGAGGGTATGGCGTCCATCCTCTTTACCAACATAAATAAATTCACATCCATCCTTTGCCTCTTTGAGGATATCTGGATTTGCGAGTCTGTCATAGATGATCACATCCGCTTCGCGTACAACTCGAAGTGCTTTGAGTGTTAAAAGCTCGATATCACCCGGTCCTGCACCTGTGAGATAGACTTTACCCATGTAATTTTCCCTCTCTTTCCTCTTTGCTAAGATAGCATGATGGATCCTCCGCCCAAAGATCTCCATATATCGCATAGGCACGGCTTCTTGATCCTCCGTTGCAGATATCAATCACCCTACAGTCATGACACTTGCCGCTTAACTCGCGTGGATGTTTGCGTAAGCGACGAAGCATCTCATTCTCTTCATCCAACCATATCTGACTTAATGGTTTTTCGGTCATATTGCCTATATAAAAAGGGAAAAATGGATCAGGCTTGATGCGTCCCATCCAGTCGATGTTCATCAGTTTTCTTCCTGCACTGTTTCCACCCCAGTTGCGTAAGCGTCTTAGCATCTCTTCTGTATGCTGTGGATAGATAGCAGCAAACTTTTGAAGAAAGACAATCGCATCCATCTCCATATTACCCGTAACGATGTCGATATCTTTTCCCTCTTTTATATACTCAAATGCCTTATCGATGATAAACTCGACAAACTCTCTTCGCTCCTCTTTGGAGATATCGATCTTGAGATTGTCAAGCCCTCGTCCACTATAGACAAGGTGAGAGATATAGATCTTATCTACCCCTATCTTTTCGGCAAGATCAAAGATAGCATAAAAGCTCTCTTTTGTCTCGTTTGTGATCGTAAAACGGATACCGGCATTGCCGCCATGCTTTTGGATCAGTGCTATAGCATCAAGACTTCTTTGATATGCTCCTTTTAGACCTCGGAAGTGATCATGTACCTCCTCTATCCCATCGATACTAATCCCGATATAGTTAAATCTCTTTATGATTTTATCTACATTTTTTTCATCGATATAAAGACCGTTTGTTGAGAGGTAGGTAACGATCCCTGCTTTTTGCATCGCATCGGCGATATCGAAGATATCTCGTCGTATAAGCGGCTCACCACCTGAAAAGATCACAAACTTGATGCCAGATTTAACCAGCTCATCGATAGAGTCGATGATAAACTCCGTCGAGAGAAAATCCTCCTGATTTGGATCGGCATAGCTATAGCAGTGACGACAGGCAAGATTGCAGCGGTTGGTAAAGTTCCATATAGCGATACTGCCATTGAGTGATCGCTCTTTTTTGCCCTCTGTTACCGATTTGATCAGGTTGCTTAATCGAAACACTCTCTCTCCTACTCTTTTGCATCGGTATCATACAAGAAGATACCCGAAGGTTTTGGAACCGGCCACTCGAAGTGTTTCCACCATTTTTTTGGATCTTTGTCTGAGACATTATAAGCTAGAACTTGGTTAGCTGTGTTTACACTAAAGTAGAGATGTGGTGAAGTTTGTGACCAGCGAAGATGGAGTATCCATCCCGGAAACTTAAAGCGTCTGACAACTTGAAGTGTTTTTGTATCGACTATCTGAACGATTGGGAACTTTTTACCGCTAAAGGAGACGGCAAGATGTTTTTGGTCTGGGCTGAGTGCGGTAAAGACCGGATTGCCCTCTAACTCAATTGCTTTGACGAAATGAAAATCATGATCAAAAACAAAGACCTTTTTGTTGCCTACTGCAGGGATAAAGAAGTACTTCTTGCTGATACTCCAAAATCCAAAGTGCGGTACTTTAAGTACACGCTCCTTTTTACCCAAAGCTAGAGGTACTTTTTTGTACTGCATTGTATCAAGGTTTAAAACACCTACATCTGGAGAGTTAAAAAGTCCTACTACATAGAGATTTTTATGGATCATCGCATCAAAAGGTACTTTGCCAACGTTTGTCAGCTTTTTCTCTAAAACAAAGTGAGGTGATTTTTTACCGGCATTTACATCCTTCATCACCCATAACTCATCACTATCCATACAGGCAAAGATGAGTTTGTCTTTATAGGTTTTTATACCGACATTACGACTTCCTGTTTTTATCGTCTCTATCGGATTAAGATCACGATCGAGAATCTCGACCGTTTTATTATCGTAGTTGGCAACGGCAAGATAATTTTTACCGATGATAAAACCGATGGCACTCTTACTTGTTCTATACTCTTTCTCTTTTACCTCTTTGTCCGGATCGAATTTGATAACATAGCCATCACGCGTGATCACATATCCGTCATGCCCTCGAAACTTCACAACAGCATGGTTGAAATTGTGCATATTTTTGATCTCATTAACCAGTAGGTTATGATCTATCACAGCAAGTGCACTATTTTCTCGCTCAACGACAAATATCTTCTCTCGTGCCTGTGCAGAAGCAAAAAAGAGTACCAAAATCGATAAAGCACTAAAAATTTTTCTCATTTTTTATCCTTAAAAGTGATGATATAGTCTGTAAGAGCCTGAAGTTCTGATGCACTTAGATCTCCAAATGATGGCATCGAGTTGCGTTTATATCCAAGATCTTTGTAAGTACCTTGAGGATCTGCAATTTGAGCCATTATTTCAGCGCGAGTGCGTTTGTTGGCAATGGTACGAAACGAAGGTCCAAAGGCTTCAGCCGTTTGATGATGGCATCCCCAGCAGTACTCTTTAAAGAGTTTTTCACCCTCTTTTTGATGAGCACCAAAAAGAGTACTCACTGCTATAAAAAAAAAGATCACAACAATCCGCTCTATCATGACAAGCTCCTTACTTTATGAATCATATCATAATTTTACTTGTTACTTGTCACTTCTCTCTGCAAATCCTTTGTTTTACAAACCATCTGAAGAGAAAAGTGATGCACCCCATAAAGAGGTGCAAAAGATGTTACGCTCCTGGAATCTCTTGACGATGTTCCACTGAGTAAGTAAATGTAGGTGTTGTCAAGTTATAGATATACTTGATAAACTCACCAGTTTTTGCATCATAGATACCGATGCGTCCTGTTGTCCATTCACTAATCATCGTCCATTTTCCATGATTTGCAGGTTCTGCATGAAGCAGACGAGGTTGAACTGGTTTTGCAACCTTTTTACCGCGTTTTGCACTATATGGTACAAGATCCTCTTTAGATATCTTAGAGTGAATTGCTTTTGGAGCTTTATACGCATACTGTGTTGCATCCCATGTTTGAAGTATTTTACCAGTATGTGCATCGATTAGATGTCCCTTATGTTTACCAACCTCGATGATACGATCAGTTTTGAGCGTCTGTTTATTGATAAGATAGACTTTGTTGTAGTTTGCAGGTCCTCCAAGTACACAATCAGACCAGATATATGGCGTATCTTTACTTGTTCCAACAAATAAACCACCACCAGCTGTTGGGACATTGGCAACTACTTCATTATCCATATCCCAGATAACGACATTTCCGACATTCATACTGTTTGTAGCATTGAGTTGACCATATTTTTCGTTATACCAAGAACTTCCTTGACCTGGGTGTGGTTTTGTGCCAGGACCAGTGTAGATCTTTGCAGCAAGTGAGCGAGTTTTTAGATCGACAACCCCCATCAGATCGCTTCCTTGTGAAGCAACATAGACAAAGCGACCCATCTCTTTTCCTTCATTCTCAAAGGCATCATGAAGAATCTTTCCTATATTTGGCACATCACCAACGATAGGGAAGCCAGGTTTACTATAATCTACAATGTAAACATGTCCACCATCTTTAAGTGCAAATACAAAGTATGGTGCATAAGGAGTATCGGCGATAAATGCAACACGGCTTGGTCCGATGTTACCATCAGGATCGATGACACTTGAAGTTGGATAGACTTTAAGTGGTTCAAGCGTTCTTGCATCACACAGTACTGCACCACCTGGATTGTAGTTTCCAGCCATTACATATTTGCCATCTGGAGAGACCGCCAAACCACGAGACTCTTGACCAACTTGCACACTAGCTATCGCTGGTTGTCCTGGAGCATTGAGATCAAACATCGTCAAGCGTCCAGAACGGCTTATAGAGTAGGCATAGCGAGGCATACGCTTGTTTGTTACCGTAACATGAACGGCAAAACCTGCTTTATGGCGTGAGAGCACTTTTCCGGTTGTACTGTCGATAAAGTCAACAAGTGAAGCATCTCTCTCTGTTGCAAATGTGATGTCTCTTACATCTTTTACATCTACAGGATTTGGATACTTCTTATAAAGTGCTTTTCTATCAGCAAGCTGTTTCCATGTTTTATGTACATCATCGAGCGAGAGTTTTAGCTCAACTGTATTTTTCCAGTTCATCAACCAGTTAACCATACCAGCTGCATCATCCTTACTAAACATATGCTTCCACGCTGGCATCGCCGTTCCTTCACGACCATTAAGGATCGTCTCAACAAGCGAATATGTCTCTTTTTTCTTCAAAGCTTTTGGACGAAGATCAGAACCAACACCCCCTTGGTGGATAGGTCCGTGACATCCTTGGCACTCTTTTTCATACACTTTTGCAAAGTCCATTTTGGAAGTACCTGCATAGAGTGTACCTGCAACCAATGACATAGCCGCTGCCGCACCAATAAGTTTTGTAAAACTCATTTCTCTCTCCTTTTGAAAGTTAACAACAGTCCTCAATTCAATTTTAGAATTTAAGACTTTTTAAGTAGCCCATAAAAAGGCTACAACCTACTCTTACTTACTGACCCTCTTCCAGGCGTTTTTTCTCCTGGAAGTAGATAAAGAACATTGGGATAACTAAAATTGTATGCAAAACAAGGGTCAATGTCAATGGCCCTTGATTTAGCAAAGCAAAAATATTTCCACAACTTATATCTGTACATGCATCAATCATTCTATACTCCTTTTATTGATCTGCTTCTTTTTTACCTATTGTAAGAAGATCCCACAATAGATAGACAAATCCAACAAATGTTACAACACCCATAACAAGACGCCATCCCATCGCTTGTGTCATCCATGGAAGGTTTTGTGCTATAAAATAGGCTTCCCAACCAGCACCAAGATCTGCACGCTCAACAAGCACTTGTTCATATCCTGCGATTGTCAACGCAACTACCATTCCAAGTACACCAAAAGTGATCAATGAAATCGCCATTTTTGACTTGAAAGTCATCGTCATCTTTTTAATGCCATTAGCACCTTGAACTCCAAGATACATCATCCCAACTAAGATAGTCGCATAGGCACCAAAGAATGCAAGGTGACCGTGTGCAGCAGTAAACTGCGTACCATGTGTATAGATATTAACCTGTGGAAGTGTATGGAAAAAGCCCCATATACCAGCACCCAAGAAGTTTCCAAAAGCATTGATTGCTAACCAGCTCATTGCAGGAGAGTTGTTAACAGCATGTGCATTTTCACCTTCAAGAGCTTTTGCTTCTTGATGCCCTTGTTCTTTCCCCCAGTCATAGAGAACATGAACAAACATCGCTACAAGTGGAACAGGTTCTAGTGAACTAAAGAGTGCACCTATCTCCCACCAGTACTCTGGTGTACCGATCCAAAAGTAGTGGTGTCCTAACCCCAAGATACCAGAGCCAAAGAGCATCAAGACCTCGATCCATAACCACATCTCGACTATTTCTCGTTTTGCACCAATGATCTTGATCAATCCATATGCTGCAAGTGCACCAACAAATACTTCCCAAGTTGCTTCAACCCAAAGGTGGATAACCCACCACCACCAGTATTGATCTACAGAGATATTGTCAGTAAAGAACATACCTGCTAGATAAAGACCGGCAAGTGCAAACAAGTCAGCAACAAGCACTGTCATAATCCCTGTGCGTCTGCCCTTCATAAATGTTGCAAAAACATTCCAGTAAAAGATCAACACAACAACAACGATACCGATATCTGCCCATCGTGGTGCTTCTACATACTCACGACCTTCATTGATGAACCAAATAGTACTCTCTTTACCAGGTCCTATCTGAACAAATAGATAAACAAGCACAACAACTGTTACTGCTGCAGTCAAAACCCAAAAAGCAAGTTTTCCAAGTCCTACTCCTACAGCCTCCTCTCCTGTTTCATCCGGTAACATATAGTAAACTGAACCAAGCATTGCAAAGACCATCCATACAACAAGTGCATTAATATGTACCATTCTTGCAACACTAAAGTCTAATGTTTCAAACAAAAATCCTGGCCATACAAACTGAATCGCCGCAACAAGCCCAAAAAGCAACTGTGCACCAAAGAGGACAATCGCAACACGAAAGTAGTTCATCCCCAGTTTTTGAGATTCGTATTTTAGATGTGCATTAGTGAGCATTCGTGCCTCCTTCTAAGCGTTTTGCACTTTGTGAAAAGTTGCGTGGAAAACCATTAGTATCAATCGCACTCATATGTTTTAAAAACGCCACAAGTGCAATCGCTTCATCTTTTGTTATCTTAAGATCTGGCATCATTCTGGCATGTGTAGGATATTGTGAAGGATGCATCAAAAACTCTGCCATTGCCTCCTCTTTTGTATCCTTACCTGTAATACCCTCCATTGTACCGTCATTCCAACGTGGATCAAGCCATGCTTTTGTAAGGTCTGGTGCATAGTAAGCTCCATTTCCAAGGAGTGTATGACAGTTCATACAGTTTTTTGCCTGCTCTGTCAATTTACCAAGATGCAACAATTCAGCTGCCTCTTTTGCACTCCACTCTTTTCCAAAAAAGAGCTCTTTTTTACCGATAACAGGTACCTCATGTCCGCGTCTTTGATCCATCTTATAATCAATATGATAATTGATAACCGTTGGAGCAGGAACGCGTTTTGTTATACCATTTTTCAAATCAGCATCACTCCCCATTGTTATCTGCCCCATCGTATCAAATGTCAACCAGATTAGCAAAACAACTGCCACTCCAGTCACCCATGCCGCTGAACGGCGCCAGAACCGTATGCTGGTCCACACCGATGCGTTTTTCTTACTCATAGTTCCTCCTTATTTGATCCAGTTTTGTTTACTTGACCATATCGTTTTTCTGCCTGCTCTACCAGATAAAAGTATAGATGCGGTGCAAAGAGATACGCCACCATTGCAACCATCAATACTTTAGAGGTAAAAGGACTACTATGAATCCGTACAGACAGGTCATAAAGACTATACCCCTGTCCAATCCAGAAAATGTAGGAGATGGGAAGCCATTTTTTAGACAGATACCCCATCTTCGAAAGCGTAACAAGTGCAGCATAGCCAACACCTAAAACAAGCACCATTGTCGAAACGACAAATATCCCCAAAAACTCATCCGGTGCTAAAATAGGCATATAAATTGATGCTTCTGCCATACTACACTCCTTCTCTCCAGATTTTACATAGAGTATTATGACTCTTTTTTTAAATATAAAAATTGATATATATCAAGAAATTATATTTTTTTTTATTTTTTTACTGATGAAATTTACTCTTCTACTATGCATCTAGCACTAAAAAATGGACGAAGATATGCCAAAGAGACAAAATTTTCTCCCTCTAGTCTCCATCCATTAGATTTTTTTATCGTTACAAATTGTGCACCTTTTCGTATAATTCTGTTTTCACATATAATACTCTTACCTGTATTAAAAGCAGTTTTTACCTCATCCATTCGCTTTGTTGTAATATAATAATGCAAACTTATAAAAAATGACAATATAATAGAAACAGAAATCAAACCTCTCTTTTTTGCTTCTTGCCCCATAAACGGTCGAGTGGTTACAAATAGCGTCACACATAAAATAATAAACGCTAAAATCAAATAACCACCTTCTAAATATAAAAACATTTTCATAGTTAAATTCCTTTTAGTTTTGTTAAATTAAAGATATTTTTCTCACATAATATCAAAAATCTAATTGTATTATAATTGACATAAATCAATAAAATTTAATTTTATTATAAAGATTAACACTATATAGTTTCATAAAAAAAAGGAGTATAATGCTTGATCTTGTTATAACACTTGTTTTTAGTATCGTTATGCTCTTTTTTATGATCTTTCCTGCAATAAAGATTACAGAGTGGATAGATAAACACTATAGGCTACCCCAAAAGCTTTATACGCCTATTATGCTAATGATAGTGGTTATACTCTCTTTGATGGTAGGACTTTTTTTAAAATATACATAACAGAGGAATAGTATGCATCAACTTAAAGATCTCTTTTTTTTTAGTGAACTCAATGATAAACAGTTCAAAGAGCTTGAAAAAATCTCAAAAATAGTAAAATACAAAAAGGGGTCTATCGCTTTTTTTGAAGGAGAAGAAGCAACATCACTATTTATCCTGATCGAAGGTGTGCTTCAGGTATATAAAACTGATATAAAAGGTAACAGAATCATCATGCACCACTTCTTTCCAAAAACACTAGTTGCAGAACTTGCCAACTTAGAGCATATACCTTTTCCTGCATCAGCAGAGTTTGAAACCGATGGAGCTGCTATTATCATCGACTATGAGAAATTTGAAGAGAAGTTTCTCTCTTGCCCAAATATCAGTAAACTTTTTATTAGGTCCCTTACAAAAAAGATCAAATATCTTGAAAATGTCATCGATAATAACCTTGTTATGAACTCAACTGCACGTGTGGCGAAGTTTATTTGTGAACATGAAAACGACATCCAAAAACTTAAAAAAAGGGAGATCGCAGCTGATTTGAATATGACTCCAGAAACTCTTTCGCGAATTTTGAAAAAATTTGTTACACTAAAACTAATTAAAAAAGAGAAAGAACAGATTTGTATCCTCGATAAAGAGGGACTTCTCTGCTTCTATTAAGGATGCACTACAATGAACTTTCATACATATATCAAAGCTGTCGGTACCGGTCCTAAAAGCAACCACGATCTCTCCTTTGAAGAGAGTAAAGATATGATGAACCAGATCCTAAAACAGGAGATTTATCCTGAACAGATCGCTGCATTTTTGACAGGATGGCGACTCAAACCCGAAACAATTACTGAATTTCGTGGAGCACTTGCTGCATGTGATGAAGCATCCAGCTCTACTGAAGTCAAAAATAGCATAGAGCTTGGCTACCCTTTTGATGGAAAAGCAAAAAATCCCTATCTGCTTCCTCTTATAGCCAAAGCTTTAAAAAAGAGTGATCTCAATCTTGTTGTCGCAGGTGATGACACAGTCCCTGCCAAAGATGGCATTACACTCAAACAGTTATATAATGCTATAACTTTTGAAGAGAATCTTCACTATTTTGATCGTGCATCCTACTGCCCAAGTATGCATAAACTAAGTGAGATCCGAAGACACATAGGTCTTAGAACAGGTCTAAACACGATAGAGAAACTTCCAGGCATCTCTAAAAGCGAGTATGCCATCACCGGTGTCTTTCACAAACCCTATGTCAAAAAGTATGTTGGTATCTTTGGTGATCGCTACAAACGACTTGCTCTTATCCAAGGTAATGAAGGAACGCCTGAGCTCTTTGGAAAAGGGAGGCTTTGGATCGCTGAAGGTGACTCTATAGAGGAGTTTCATATCGATCCTAAAGATTTTGACATACATTATGAAAAATCCTTTGAACGCATAACACAAGAGGAGTCCTTAAAACAACTTTACAATCCAACAGATGAGTTTTTAAAACTTGCTAAACTCAATGCTGCTATATATCTTTTTATAACTGAAAAAACCAAAAGTATCCAAGAGGGGTATAATAGTTTAACCACTTTTTAACCACAAAAAGGGTATAATCCCTAAAGTTTACTCAAAGGGCAATACAAATGAGAATCAAAAAAAGAGCATTGACATTTGAAGATGTCTTGTTAGTTCCCCAATACTCCGAAGTTCTTCCAAAAGAGGTAGATCTTAACACAAAATTGACAAAAAACATCTCACTTAAGATCCCTATGGTCTCAGCTGCTATGGATACAGTAACTGAGTACCGTGCAGCTATAGCGATGGCTAGACTAGGTGGGATTGGGATCATCCACAAAAACATGGATATAGAGAGCCAGTGTCAGCAGATTCGTAAAGTTAAAAAGAGTGAGAGTGGTATCATTATCGATCCTATCTACATCGCTCCAGATGCAACACTAGCTGATGCTGAAGAGATCATGAAGGAGTTTAAGATCTCTGGTGTACCAGTAGTCGATGGTCATAACAAGCTTCTAGGTATCCTGACAAATCGTGATATGCGTTTTGAAAAAGATCTTCGCAAACGCGTTGATGAAGTGATGACAAAGATGCCACTTATAACTGCTAAAAAAGGTATAAGCCTAGATGAAGCAGCGGATATCATGCACAAAAACAAGATCGAAAAGCTTCCTATTGTAGATGATGAGGGTTTCCTTAAAGGACTTGTAACGATCAAAGATATCAAAAAGCGTATCGAGTATCCAAATGCAAACAAAGATGACTTTGGTCGTCTTCGTGTTGGTGCGGCTATTGGTGTTGGACAGATGGATCGTGCTAAAGCACTTGTCGATGCTGGAGTGGATGTCCTTGTCCTTGACTCAGCTCATGGACACTCAAAAGGGATCATCGATACCGTCAAAAAGATCAAAGAGACACTTAGCGTGGATGTAATAGCTGGTAATGTTGCTACAGGTGCGGCAACAGAGGCACTTATCGAAGCGGGTGTCGATGCGGTTAAGGTTGGTATAGGACCTGGTTCTATCTGTACAACACGCATCGTCGCAGGAGTTGGTGTACCGCAGATAAGTGCTATAGATGAGTGTGCAGAAGCTGCAAGACCGCATGGTGTGCCAATCATCGCCGATGGTGGGATCAAATACTCTGGAGATATCGCAAAAGCTCTGGCAGTAGGTGCGAGTTGTGTTATGGCTGGTTCACTTCTAGCAGGTACTGAAGAGTCTCCAGGTGAGACGATCATGTTCCAGGGTCGCCAGTATAAATCTTACCGCGGTATGGGCAGTATCGGTGCGATGCAAAAGGGAAGCAATGACCGCTACTTCCAAGAGGGAACGGCTGCTGATAAGCTTGTCCCTGAGGGAATCGAAGGACGTGTGCCATTTAGAGGAAGCATCGCAGGGATTGTGCATCAAATGATGGGTGGACTTAGAAGCTCTATGGGATATTGTGGCAGTAAAACCATAGAGGAGTTCTGGGACAAAGCAGAGTTTGTTGAGATCACAAGTGCAGGGCTTAAAGAGAGCCATGTCCATGATGTCATCATCACACAAGAAGCTCCAAACTACCATATCTAAATCAAAGGATGAAGAGATCTCTTCATCCCAAACAACTATGAACAGTTCTCCAAAATATGCCGGTTTTTTTATCCGTCTCATCGCCTCTTTTTTAGATACTCTTTTTCTTGCTCTTCCACTTGGTGTTGTTGTTTACTTCCTTAGTGGTGGAGAGTGGTTTGACTTTCAAACCTACTGGCACAATCTACAACTAGCCGCAGCAGGTGATCCACAAGCTCTCTCCACGCAACCAAAAACCGATATGCGTTGGGAGCTCTTTTTTGAGTTTTTGGTTTTGCTTGTTACCATTGTCTTTTGGGAGAAGTGGGGTGGAACAACTCCGGGGAAGAGGATGGTTGGCATCAAAATCGTCGATGCAAAAACATACAAAGATATCACCAACAAACAAGCAATCACCAGAAGTCTTGGCTATATCCCCTCTACTTTGCTTTTGGGGATTGGTTTTTTAATGGTACTCTTTCGTAAAGATAGACGTGCACTACATGATCTACTGGCAAATACTGTAGTCATCTATGATGAAACAAAGGAATAACAATGGATATAGAAACACTCGCACTCCATGCAGGATATGAAAAGGACTCTCAGAGAACTATGGCTGTACCCATCTACCAAAGTACCGCCTATGAATTTCGCGATGCCGAACATGCCTCAAACCTCTTTGCTCTTAAAGAGCTTGGCAATATCTACACGCGTCTAAACAATCCTACAACCGATGTTTTTGAGAAGCGTTTTGCCTCTTTGGAGGGTGGTGAGGCAGCTATCGCCACTGCTAGTGGGATGTCGGCTATCTTTTATGCCTTTGCCAATCTTGCAGCTGCTGGAGAGAACATCGTCTGTGCTTCTCAAGCATATGGAGGCACACTCACTCAAACTGCCCACACTCTCAAACGCTTTGGGATAGAGGCGAGATTTTTCAATGTGCATAACATGGAGGATCTCAAATCAAAGATCGATGAAAAAACCCGCGCGATCTTCTTTGAAACTCTTACAAATCCAAGCATCGATGTAGCTGATATAGAAGCGATTGTTGCTATAGCCAATGAAGAGGGAGTAGTCAGCGTTACAGATAACACAGTTGCCACGCCTATCCTCTGTCAGCCACTGCTAAGAGGTGTAGATGTCGTTGTGCATAGTGCTAGTAAATACACAACCGGTCAAGGACTTGCTATAGGTGGTATAATTGTCGAGCGAAAAGGGCTCAATGAAAAGCTTAAAAACAACTCACGCTATGCTCACTTTAATGAACCAGATGAGAGCTACCATGGGCTTGTCTATACAGAGGTTGGACTTCCTGCTTTTACGCTTCGTGCACGACTCTCTTTACTTCGTGATCTAGGAGCAGCACCGAGTCCATTTAACTCGTGGCTCTTTATTCAGGGGATCGAAACGCTTCCACTACGCATGGAGAAACACTCAAAAAATGCCCTTGCAGTTGCCAAGTTTTTAGAGTCTCATCCAAAGGTCAAAAAGGTCAACTATCCAGGTCTGCCATCTGATCCAAACTACAAAATGGCACAAAAGTACTTTAAAGATGGCCTTGCTAGTGGGCTGCTTAGCTTTGAGCTTGACTCCTTTGAGGAGGCAAAAAAGGTAGTCGATAGTGTGAAGATCTTTAGCTTAGTGGTGAATATAGGAGACTCAAAATCGATCATCACCCATCCTGCCTCTACAACCCATCAACAACTAAACGAAGAGGAACTCAAAGCATGTGGAGTGCCTAGTGGACTTATTCGTCTCTCTTGTGGACTTGAAAGTAGTAAAGATCTTATCGAAGATCTTAAAGAGGCTTTAGAGAGTATTTAGTTAGTTTAGATAAAATTGCATCAAAAAAAAGCGACAGAAGATTTGAGTCTTAACCTCCAAACAAAAAAAGAGCACTTTACCAACCCACTCTACCTAGAGAGTGGGCGTATCTTAGAGCCCTATGATATCGTCTATGAGACATACGGCGAGATGAACGAAGACAAAAGCAACATCATCGTCATCTGCCACGCACTCACAGGTAGCCACCATGCTGCAGGTCTCTATGAGGGTGATACTAAGCCGGGCTGGTGGGATGGACTTATCGGAAGCAACAAAGCGATCGATACTGACAAGCACTTTGTTATCTGCACCAATGTCATAGGGAGTTGTTTTGGTTCAACAGGTCCTATGAGCCCCCAACCACCACATCAAAATCCCTACCGCTACAAGTTTCCAGTTGTCACGATCAAAGATATGGTCAAAGCCCAACGCATCCTTTTTGATCGTCTGGGCATCCATCATGTCAAAGCGATCATTGGTGGGAGTATGGGGGGTATGCAAGCACTCCACTTTGCGATCCACTTTCCAAAGTTTGCCGATCATATCATCGCACTTGCAACAACCTATGCCACGCAACCATGGGCGATCGCATTTAACAAAGTGGCTCAAGAGGCTATCCTTAAAGACCCCGACTTTCAAGATGGCTACTATGATCCAGAAGTGATCAAAGAGCAAGGACTAGCTGGTATGGCAGTTGGTAGAATGGCAGGACACATCAGCTTCCTTTCGCATAACTCTATGCAGCGAAAATTTGGTAGAGAGTACAAAAGAACTGATGGGCTTTATGAGCTCTTTGGGAAGTTTCAAGTTGAGAGCTACTTAGAGTACAATGGTTATAACTTTACAAAATGGTTTGATCCACTCAGTTATCTCTACATCACAAAAGCGATCAACATCTACGATCTCTCACGCGGTTTTGATAATCTCAAAGAGGCACTAGAGCGTATCGAGTCAAATCTGATGCTACTTAGCTTCAAAGAGGATATGCTCTTTAGAAACGAAGAGATGAAGCATATAGCCGATACACTCAAGAGTATTGGCAATACCAATCACACCTATATCGATGTTGATAGTGATTATGGGCATGATGCCTTTTTGGTGGAGCTTGAGAAATTTGACTTTTATATCAAGGAGATGTTAGAGCGATGAGCGAAGAAAAAAGTGTCAGTTTTGAAGCAAAGATCGAACATGCAAAACAAATACTTCAAAAACTAATGGATCCAGAGATCACTCTAGCAGAGAGTGTTAAGGCTTACGAAGATGGGATCAAAGAGCTAAATGAAGCAACAAAACTGCTTGAAGAAGCTAAGTTAAAAATCAACGAAATAAAATGCTAGCAGCAGTTCTTCAGCTAAACTCTCAGGGTCTTAGCTCTACAAAACTCTATAACTATATCCGTATTGCTCATAAAAAGGGAGTTAAGCTCCTGCTACTAGGGGAGTATATCCTCAATCCCTTTTTTAAAGAGCTAGAAAAGCTCTCACTAGAGATGATAGAGGAGTCCACAAAGCTTCAAAGTAAAGTGCTAAAAGAGAGTGCTAGGGATTATGATATGACGATTGTAGCTCCTTTAGTTATGGTAAAACAAGGCAAACCATACAAAGTTACTGTTAAGTTTTCTCCTAAAAGCACATCCTACTACTACCAGCAGTTTCTTATCAACTATCCCCACTGGAATGAGGAGAGATTTTTTGCAAATCCTATCACACAACTAAAAGCTCCTCTTACTTTTAAAACTGCAGGTGTAAAGTTTGCCATACTTAATGCTTTTGAGATCCATTTTGATGCTTTGTGGCACTTTATCGATGAGAAGAGTGTTGATTGTGTTTTGCTTCCAGGTGCTGCAACATTTGGATCGTATGAGAGGTGGGAAGCCCTGATAAAAGCTAGAGCCTTTACACACAACTGCTATGTGCTTCGTGCAAATCGTATAGGGGAGTATAAGTCACAAAAGGAGAGCTGGGAGTTTTATGGAGACTCTATCCTTGCTTCTCCAAATGGAGAGATTCTCAACCATCTAGGCAACCAAGAGGAGCTAATGATCGTTAAAATAGATCATAATGAAGTCAAAAAATCAAAAAAGATTTGGAACTTTAGGGACGCTTTAGCAAAAAGAGATCTGCTATAATTGCGAACAAAAAAACTAAAAGGAGAAAAACAGTTGAGTGACTCACAACCAAATCGGAGTAGTTTAGATAGTAGCCAAGAGAGTTTTTTGAAGTATTTTTTTGAGGATTATTGGGATATTTTTGTTGGGATTATCTCGATAATTATTGCTTTTTATTTTCATCATCACCACTCTATCATTCTCTCTACACTCTTTGCAGCAGTGGGGATAGGATCACTTTCACTTACAGTCTCAGAGATAGCTGAAATCCTCTCTGAAAGACTCAAAGAACCTTATGGTAGCTTTGTCCTTACATTTAGTGCCGTTGCGGTTGAGATCATTCTTCTTTATATTATTCTTTTACAAGCACAACAAAATCCACAAGTATTAGATACTGTTAAAGGAGGGATCATATCAGCAGTCATAGTTGATATGAATGTTCTACTAGGACTTGCAGTCTTTATTGGTGGACTTAAATTCATTGAACAAGAACACAATAAAGAGACATCAAGTGCCTATACAACGATCCTTTATGTCTCCTCTATGGCACTTTTGGTTCCTAGTTTGCTTAGTCGAAGTGACCATACTCCTGAAGTTGTTATGGAGGCATCGATGTATATTGCTGCTTTGTTATTTGCTTTTTATATCGTTATTGTCATCTTCCAGACAAAAACCCATACACACTTTTTTAAGCAAACTGCAAAGAGCCGTATCTTTCGTCTAAAGAGAAAATTAAAAGAGAAGGGAAAGGAGGGAGATGATGAGGATGAAGATGATGACTATATCTTTGATCGATTTCCAAATATCATTTTAATTTTTTCTATATTTCTCTTTATCGCTATTATCGCCTTTGGTGCAGAGGTCTTTGCAAAAGATGGCGTTGTTTTAGCCAAAGATTTAGGTATCTCAACAGGGATAGCCGGTCTTATCATTGCTATCATCTCTGTTGCTCCTGAGATCGCTACTGCGATCAAGGCTGCCAAAAATGATGAGATACAACGCGTTGTCAATATCGCTATGGGTGCTTCAACCGTCTCGATACTTCTAACAGTTCCTATCTTGATGCTTCTAGCTTATAAGAGTGGTATCGATTTGACACTTGACTTTAACCCTCTTGAGGTTGGAGCGTTGATCTTAACGATCGTACTTGTATGGAAAACAACGGATGAAGGGCATACCAACTACTTTGAAGGGATCTCTCACTTGATGTTCTTTGCAGCATATGCTATCATAGCAGCATTTTTCTAAATATGATCAAATAAACAGGCAACTTCATGAACAACTACTTCTCAAGACAGATAAAGCTTTGGGGCGAAGAGTCCCAGCACATACTGCAAAACAAAAAGATAGCCATCATCGGTGCAGGTGGGCTTGGAAGCTCTTTAAGTTTTGCCCTAGGTTCTAGCGGTGTAGGAGAGATACATATCGTTGATTTTGATGAAGTGAGTCTGCACAATATCCATCGACAAATCGCCTTTAAAACAACTGATGAAGGACGCAACAAAGCTAAAGTCAATGCAGACCTTATCATGCAGCGTTGCCCTTATACAAAAGCGATCCCATATGATCTTAATTTTCAAGAGTGGAGTAACCTTAATATAGCAGTTGATCTTATCATCGATGCTACAGACAACCTTCCAACACGTGCTCAGATCGATACCTACGCAAAACAAAGAAGCATTCCATGGATATATGGGAGTGTTGAAGCTTTTAATGGCCAGGTCTGTTTTTTTGAAAAGGCAAGTTTTCGTGATTTTTTTGCAGTTAAGGAGCGTACTCCAGCAGGGATAGCCGCTCCTATGGTGATGCATATCGCATCTCTTCAAGCCAACCTTGCTTTGCGTTATCTTGTTGGATGGAGTGTTAAAAAAGATCTTGTCTATTATCTCTTTTTTAACAAAGAGGGTGAGTTAATCACCCAAAAGTTTGCTATAGGTTAGTGTAGTTTTGAGATATACTCACCTAATAGTTTAATCTCTTTATCATTTAACTTAACAGCTTGAGACTGCATAACTGCACCCATACCATGAATGTTTCTTTTTTTACTTTTATAACCTTTGAGTGCCTCTTCAACTTTTGTAGCACTCCATCCGCCGATAAGTTCTGATTTGCCAAGAGCTTTTTTATCACCTTTGGCTCCATGACAACCTGCACAACTTGCAAAAAGTGTTGCACCATCTTCTGCTTTTACCACTTTTTTAGGTGCAATCGTTGTTGGAGCTTTTGCTTCACTTTCTTTGACTTTTGTTGTTGATGCTTGAGTCTTGACTTTTTTTGTAGTGACAGTCTCTACAGAGCTTTTTTGTGTAGAACTACTTTGAGTTTTACTTTTTTGTTCATCACTGCCACATCCGCTCAAAAGTAATGCTGCAGCTATAACCAAAGAGGAGTATTTATACATCTCTTTTTTCCTTTTCATTGGTATAATTAGAACAATATTATACACTAAAAAGAATAAGGATACTTACTTCCAATGCAATTTCAACCCTACCCTTTTGAAAAACTAAACAGACTTCTAGCTGAAATAACTCCAAATCAAAACTATGAAGCTTCCTCTTTAACCATAGGAGAGCCACAATTTGAAACACCTGCATTTATCCAACAAAAGCTCTGTGATACTGCATCACTTCTTAAAAAATACCCAAAAACATCCGGTGAAGAGATCCTAAGAGAAGCGATGCGTAACTTCAACACTAAACGCTTTGGGATTGAACTAAGTAATGTGCAGATCATCCCAACCTTTGGAACACGCGAAGTGCTCTTTAACTTCCCACAGTTTCTACTCCATGAGAAAAGCGCTCCGGTTATGGCATTTACCAACCCCTTTTATCAGATCTATGAGGGAGCAGCCATCGCCTCAGGTGCAAAAGTACACTACATCTCACTGACAAAAGCAAACAACTTCAAACCGCAAATAGATGAAGAGATACTCTCAGAATGTGATCTAGTTATCCTCAACTTTCCAAACAACCCAACCGCTTCAACACTCACGCTAGAGGAGCTTGGAGAGTGGGTTAAACTCTCCCTTAAACATGACTTTGTTTTACTGAATGATGAGTGCTACAGCGAACTCTATACCGACTCTCCAACCCCTTCACTTTTACAAGCTGCCAAATATGTTGGCAACGATACTTTCAAAAACACGCTCGTTATCAACTCCATCTCTAAACGAAGCAGTGCACCGGGACTTAGAAGCGGCTTTATCGCCGGAGATGCGAAGATACTCAAAGCATATATGCAGTATCGAACCTATGTAGGATGTGCCTCCCCTCTTCCACTCCAACACGCTGCAGCAGCTGCTTGGAGTGATGAAGCACATGTAGAGGCTTCACGCTCTATCTACAAAGAGAACTTTGCAATCGCACACAAGATACTAGGATGTGCTGTCCCAGATGCAACCTTTTATATATGGCTAGAGGTTAAAAATCCACTAGAGTTTACAAAAAAACTCTACAAAGAGTACAATGTTAAAGTACTCCCCGGAGAGTTTTTAAGCCGCGATGATAATGGCATCAATCCAGGAGAGGGCTATATCCGTATAGCACTTGTTGAAAATCCTCAAAAGACACAAGAGGTACTCCAAAGACTAAAAAAGGCACTCGATGAACACAACAAATAAAGAACAACTCAAAAAAGAGATACTTCAAGCCGTCCAAAGTGGTGATATAGCTAAACTCTATATGCTTGAACAAAAGGTAAATGACACCTTTGATGAAAAAACAGTTTTGGATTATTATAAAAATATCCTAGACCTAGCGATAGAGAGACTTACTGATATTTTAGATATAGAGTCACTTTCAAAATTTAAGATGAGTGATGTGCAGGACTTCGCTACTGTAAGAGCCTTGTATGAGTATGCTATGGAGCATTATCATGCAGGGAAAAAGGATGATGCTTCAGCACTCTTTGAGATCCTAAGTGGAGTTACTGATGATGAAAAGTTCTCAAAAGCAATGCAGATCCATACAATAGCCGCACAAAAAGGGATCGATCTTGATACATTTTTAGAGAAATATGTTGATATGAGTGCGGTTGAGAACTCTGGAAACTTCTATATCAGTGACTTTACAAAAGAGGCAGAGACTCTAAGTAAGGAGAGCATATGAAGATCCACTTTGTAGGTATAGGTGGTATAGGTATCTCTGGACTTGCACAATATATGCACTATGATGGGCATACTATCAGCGGTTCAGATATCAGTGATACACTTATAACTCAAAATCTTAGCAAACTTGGTATAAAGACCACCATACCACATAATCCCGATGCGATAGAGGATCAAGATCTAGTTATCCACTCTGCTATCATTCGCCCAGACAATCCTGAGATCATTGCCGCAAAACAAAAGGGGATCGAAGTTCTTGCACGAAGAGAAGCACTGCCAAAGATACTTGCAGATAAAAAGGTCTACTCCGTTGCAGGAGCTCATGGTAAGAGTACGACAACAGCCATTTTAGCTTCTATCATGGATGGAAGTGCAATCATAGGAGCTGAGTCCAAAGCCTTTGGTAGCAATGTCCGCTACGACAAAACAAATGATGTGATGATCTTTGAAGCGGATGAGAGTGATGGAAGCTTTCTAAACACCAACCCACACTGTGCTATCGTTATCAATGCCGAACCAGAACATATGGAGTACTACGACTATAACTACGACCGCTTCTACGACTCATACAGACGCTTTATCGAGATGGCACCATGTCGTGTTCTCAATGCCGAAGATCCTTTCCTCTCTACACTTATAGACAAGATAGAAGCAAGTTGGCTCTACCCCTCAAAAGATATCAAAAATATCGAGTATATCCTTATCGATGATGAACCCCACACTCGTTTTGAGCTAAAAGATCTAGGCACTTTTGATGTTTGGGGATTTGGCAAACATATAGCACTCGATGCTTCACTAGCTATCCTAGCTGCTATGGAGTCGATGGATATCGAAGAGATACGCAAAAAGCTTCTAAGCTTCAAAGGGATCAAAAAACGCTTCGATATCGTCGGCAAAGATGCCAACCGCGTTATCATCGACGACTATGGGCATCATCCAACCGAGATCCGAGCAACTTTTGAGTCAGTCAAAGAGTATGCCCAGCTCAAGGGATTTAAAAACATCACCGCCATCTGGCAACCACACAAATACTCCCGCACCATCGACAACCTCGATGAGTTTGTCAAATGCTTTGAGGGAGTAGAGGAGCTTATCATCCTCCCTGTTTGGAGTGCAGGAGAAGCAAAGCGCGAGATCGACTTTGCCACACTCTTTAAGCAGTATAACCCAACCTTCGCCGACCGCATCAAACGCGCCAACAACACCATCAAAGTGATCAAAGATCAAAAAGAGCTTAAAAGTCTTGAAAAAGGGCTTATCATCAGCTTTGGTGCAGGAGATATCACCTACCAGATACGAGGACTTGCATAGTGGGCTATATCACCGCCGTAGCGATCGTAGTGATCCTCTTTATGCTGATGCACTACTTCACTGAACTTACCCACACCCAAAAGATCACGATAGCATCCACGCTCCTAGGCTTTATCCTCTTTGCTTGGCTTTACAACCTCTACAAAGATCATGAACGCCAAAAGATGCTTGATATCGTCGTCAAATACAAACAGGGCAAAACAATCCACTGTGGCAAATATGATGTCAATGCCACCTACTTTAGTCTAAGTACCGGGACTTATACCTTTATAGGCAAAGAGAAGACTCCTTACTATGCCATTATGATTAGTGCTTATGATTGTGAGTAGCTTCAACCTCTAAGTGGATGTTAGTGATTTTTATCACAACATAAATATATGTATACTAATATATACATAAAGGAGTCAGCATGATAGTGGCAGTCAATGAAATAGCCAAACATCCTAAAATCATCAGCGATGCCGACGAGATCATATACATCCAAGATAAAAGAAAAAAAGAGCTAAAAAGTATAGTGATACCGGCAAGTTACGAACCATACCTCCACAATGCACTCAAAGAGATAGAGTATCAAATGTGGCTAAAAAGAAATCAGGGATTATTAAATAGCAAACACCCAGAAATTCTTGAAAATATCGTAAGTGACATAGGAGATAGAGATGATACAACAGGGTGAGACATATCTTGTCGATTTTGCAAAAAAATACCAAAGTGAATTTGGCAAAATAAGACCTGCCGTCGTTTTACAAAATGATTTTTTTAATAGAGCCCTTGAAATAAGTCAATATCAATCAGTACTCGTCGTACCCCTTTCAACACAAAACATCCAAACAGAGTATAAAATCGAGATAGAACCAAGAGATAATCTAAAAGAGAAAAGTTTTATCGTTGCAAACTGGCTCTACACTCTTGATCTTAGAAGAATCCAAAAAGAGAAGGGAGTTATCACAAAACTCTCTAAAGATGAACTTCACCAATTAAAAGAAAAAATTTGTGCTTTAATCTAAAGGTATATCTAATGCAAAGACACAACTACTATTATTAAAGGGCACCTCTAAAATTATTCGAACATTTTATGCATTGACTCCCCAAATACTCTAATTGAAACACTTTCAAAAAATCTGGATAGTTATAATTATTACTTTAACTTTTTTGCTTCTCCGCTTTAAGCAACACTCTGTTCGTTATTGCCGGATTTTTCTGTTTAACAAACAAAAGTGTGTGTTAAATCTCTATAGAACTTTTAACACACATATATTATTTAAGAATAATAGAGATTTTTTTCAAAAAATGCAAAAAATATTGCAAAATGCAATATTTTTGAAAATTAACATACAAAACAGATGTTTGTTAATCTTGATTTTTCGAGTTGATTTGTGTAAAATGTTTGTTAATAAATAGTTGCCTCGGACGCTTCAAATTTTCAAATGGGGTCGCTACTCACCCGCACCCCCATTATATCTAAATTCAGATTGCAATAGTAAGATTCTTGAATTTAAAACTTTTTAAAAACAAGATACTTTCTAAAAATTTTAAAAATAGGTGTTTAAAATGAATAATAAAAAAATTGAATTATTTAAAGATAATGAATTGAAAATTTATAGTAAGAGAAAAAGAACATTAGAAGAATGTAAATTACCTTCAGATATTCTAATACCTGTTAATGATAAACTAATTAAAACCATTAAAACATCAGAGGATGCAGCAAAACATGCGATTGAAAATTATGGAGATAGAGATTTACAAAATCATATCTCGAATGCTTTAAATTCAAATAAGGAATTTAAAGCATTAAGAAATAAAGTACCATCAAAAACACCAAAGGAACTATCAGATTATCAAAGAAAATATGACAGATATGATTATGAAATAAAAGATAAAGCAGATAAGAAAATTAAAGAAGTAGGAACACTATTACCAAACGGACAAGAACTGTTTCATGGTGGAAAACTAATAGATACAGAAGAAAACAATGAATTAACATTATCCTCTCCACTTTCCACAACATTTGATCCTGTAATTGCAAATATTGAAGCAATACATAAAGGTAAAGCTTATGATGAAGGAGAATTGAATATTAATATAATAACTAATAAAAGTTCTAAAGTAAAATGTTTTCCATTTAGACATAAAGGTACCAACTTTGGACATGAAAAAGAAGTATTAATTTCATCAGATGCAAAATTGGTTGTAAAAGATAAAAAGAAAATATCTGAAACTACTGTATATAAATATGAAAATGGAAAAGAAATGAAAAAAGTAGTACCTGTTTATATTACTAAAATAGATATGTCATAAAATATATTTAGTACTAAATAAGTCTAGATATAACAAGTACGAGGAGAGGAATATTTGACCCCGACGGCTCAAATATTCCTCACGATAGCCGTTGCCTCGGACGCTTCGCGACCGAGGCAACGGGGGTGCGGGCTGAACACTCGCTAGTTCCCTGTCGCACAGCGCCAGGCAACAAGCGGGAGGAGCAGACAACCCCATCCGAAAATTCAAATTTTCAAATGGGGTCGCTACTCACCCGCGCCCCCGTTATGCAAAATAAAAAGGAAACAAGTTGATAGATTCATATGAAAAATTTTTAACACAATATGTTTCAAAAGAAGACTTTTTTGAATTTGGTTTAAAAGAAACGATTTACATACCATTTGATAAGGTTGAAAAAGAATGGAAAAATCTTAAAAATAGAATTTATCAAAATCAAACTGTGTTTATAAGAGGTTTTGGAAGAGATGCTGCTGGTACACATTTATTTTTAAATTTTTATGATAAAGTATTTCAAAATAATCAAGTTGTTAAAGATCCTACAAATAATCAGCAACCTACAAAATTATTGGAAAATCTAACAGGTTTGAAAAAAAATAAAGATATAAGAAATTATCAAGTATCACATATTTTTGGGAAAACTAAAAATGTTTTTGCTTTTACTGCTCCTTGGAATATTGTATTTATGCCAAAATTACTTGATCCTTTTACTGGACACGAAGCAAAAGGAAAAATGATAGATGAATATCAAAAATTATTTCAACAACAAAGTTATGATAAATTTAAAATATTTATTGATGAATTCAATGATATAGTTACTGATGAAAAATTAACACAATCTATTGAAGATTATTTTGCAGAAATGCAAGATGTACACACAAATATAAAATTAGTAGAAAAATTTGAAAAAGCAGTATATGAAGAATTTGCACCCATTGATCTAAATGCATAACAAATCATTGGAGAGAAATATTTGACCATGCGGTTCAAATATTTCTCAAGTCAATCGTTGCCTCGGACGCTTCGTCCCCATTATACTTCAAAAAATCAAATATGCTATAATACAAGAAAAAAAGGGAAATTCATGGTAGCTGTAAAAGAAGAAGTGCAAAATATGATTCAAAATCTTCCTGACAACTGTACCTATGAGGATATTCAGTATCACCTTTATGTTGTAGAAAAAATAAAAAATGGTATTAGCCGTGCTGAGAAAGGTGAAGTCTCGTCACATCAAGAAGCAAAACAGAGAATGACTAAATGGCTTTCACACTAAAGTGGTCAGAAGAGACTCTTGAAGATATTGAGTCTATCGCCACTTACATAGAAAAAGATTCTCCAACTTATGCAAAAGCAGTAGTTTTAAAATTTTTTGAAAAAGCAGAAATATTACAAAAGTTTCCAGAACTAGGTAGAAAAGTTCCTGAGTTTAATGACATAGCAATTCGAGAAATTTTTGTTTATAGCTACAGACTTATATATAAACTGGAACAGCAAGATATTTTATTTGTAGCTGTAGTTCACGGTAAAAGACTTCTTGAGAATCATCAGCAAAGTATAACAAGACAGAATAGCCAATAAATTAGCTATCGGAAATTTATCGGCTATCTTCAGTCGTTAAAACTCCTCTAAAGGCACCACTTTATAGCCTCCATCCCAAAAGATTCTAAACAAGCATTTGCCCTTGAGAAGGGCTTAGAACCAAAAAAGCCTCTGTATGCTGAAAGGGGTGAGGGGTGGGGAGATTTTATGATGCAGTGCTTAGTTGTATCGATAAGCTTCTCTTTTGATTGTGCTGGTCTGCCCCAGAGGATAAAGACCACATGCTCTCTTTTTTCACTGATGGCTTTGATCGTTGCGTCGGTAAAGTGTTCCCATCCCTTTTCTCTATGCGAATTTGCCTGTGCTTCTCTTACTGTTAGTACAGTGTTGAGCAAAAAGACCCCCTGCTTTGCCCATGGGGTCAGGTTTGTTGCTTGTGGATAAGCACAACCGATATCATCGACAAGCTCTTTGAAGATGTTTTGCAGTGATGGAGGTGCTGGAGTTGGCTCAAGTACTGAAAAGGCAAGACCATGTGCTTGTCCAAACCCATGGTAGGGATCTTGTCCTAAGATCACCACTTTGACTTTATCAAAGGGTGTTGTGTTATAGGCGTTAAAGATATCCTTACCCGGTGGAAAGATACGATGATTTTTCTTCTCTTCAAGCAAAAAGCGTTTTAACTCCACCATATAAGGCTTGGCAAACTCCTCAGCCAACACCTCTTTCCAAGTCGGATCTATCTTTGGGTCTATCTTCATTTATGAGAAGTAAGTTGTAATGCCCCATAGACCAATGAAGCCATAAATGCTATCGCTATAATAACCATTGCTATATCTGCTGCTAATTGCATTACAACTCTCCTTTACAAAATTCAAATTTACTTCCAAAAATCAACTCACTACTCACCATTCACTACTTACAACTCAAATCTCTCTTTATCAAAAAAACTCCCACAAGAGAGGTTTTTAAAAGCAGCATTGAGAGAGACAAAGAGTTGGGGATGCTCTTTTTCTAGTTTTGCCAAAAGCTCCTTTGTCTCCTCTCTGGCATGAGGAGCTTTGATATCAAAACGCATCGCCGGACAGGCTTCATCACCTATGGCTTCAAAGCCGTTGTCATCAACAAAAGCACGAAGTTGTCGCTCTCTTAGCTGGATAAGCGGACGTATCACATATAAACCGTTACCCGCTTTGTAGATAGGTGCTAGGCTTCGTAGCTGACCGTTGTAGATAAAGTTCATAAAGAAGCTCTCTGCCGCATCATCGAGATGATGTCCGAGTGCAACTTTATTGCACTCAAACTTTTTTGCGGCACTATAGAGTGAACCGCGACGCATACGCGAAAAGAAGGAGCAGTATGAGGAGTTTTTACGTATCTTCTCATTGGCTAGTTCATAGACATTGGTATCGTAAATCTCGTGAGGGATACCATACTCCTCGCAATGTCTTTGCAGGTTACTATAATCCTCTCCCATCCCATAAGTGACAGTTACTGCTAAAAAGTCAAATGCAAAAGGGGCTCGTCTTTTTTGCTCTTTGAGGGCATGAACAAGCGTTAGAGAGTCCTTGCCTCCTGAGAGTCCAACAAGGATCTTATCCCCCTCCTCTATCAAACAAAACTCCGCATTGGTCTTGCCAACACGGCTCATAATTTTTTTGGATATCTTTGCGTTTTTCATATACTCAAACGTTTTATAAGCTCATCAAGCATCTTCATCAAAAACTCTGCACTAATTTTTGCACTACTCTCTACAAACTCTTCGAAGTTAAATCCAGCATCCATATCAGCAGCATCGCTAATAGAGCGAAGGATAAAAAAGGGCACACTAAGTGCATCACACACAACCGCTACACTTGCCCCTTCCATCTCTAGTGCATCAGCGTTGAAAGTTTTAGCGATAAACTCTTTTCTTTCTTCACTGGCGATAAATTGATCTCCAGTAGCGATGATACCTTCATGAAGTTCTATATCCATTTTTGTTGCAACGATCTTCGAAAGGGCTCTAAGATCTCTATCACTCTCAACATAGACACTTCCTCCTGGCACAAAACCATGAGGATGCCCAAAGATCGTGATATCAAGATCATGTTGGGCTAGTTTTGTAGCAACAACAAGATCACCTATTTTTAGATCTGGATTGACCGCTCCTGCTACCCCTGTAAAGAGAAGCATATCACACGCAAAAATCTCAAGCATCGTTGTAGCAGTAAGTGCAGAGAAAACCTTGCCTATTTTTGAATAGGCAACAACAACTTCAAGGGATTTGTAGTGACCTTTGTAGTAGATATTTTTTGCGTACTCTACTTTCTCATACTTATCAAGCCTCTCTAAGATCGGCTCTATCTCTTCAGGCATCGCACCCATTATAGCTATCTTCATGACAATCCCTCTATCTCAAAACTTTCTATACATTCATCATATTTTGGCAGTTTTGCTAAAATATTTGTTCTCTCATCAACAATGCAACTTCCACCCCAAAATCCTAAACCATCCTCAAAACCAACACGATTGACAAAGATCACTTTTGATTTTGAGTTGAGTGCTGCTGCATTTATAAGTGAGTACCATTGTTTCTCTATTAGCAGCCCAGACTCTTCAAAACCTCGTGCTGGACTTGCTGCTATCACTATGATCAGATCTGGATCCTCTTTATAGAGATCTGCATGCATCTGAGCATTCCAAAGATCTTCGCATACAAGCATCGAAACTTTCAACTCTCCAACATAGAAGGACTCAAACACATTTCCAGCACTAAAGTATCGTGCCTCCTCAAACATCCCATAGTTTGGCAGATGCACTTTATCATGCCTAGAAAGTAACGCCCCTTTGCTTAAATAGAGTGCACTATTTCGAAAAACTTTTTTATCTCGCATAGCTGCACCGACAACGATATCGATATCTTTACTTGCCTCTATAAGCTCTTCAATCTCATCAAGACTCCATGCATCCTCATAGAGTTTATCTTGCAAAAGATAACCACTTAAGCTTAACTCTGGAAAGATGATAAGATCACTCTCTTTTTTATACTCCTTTACTATATCGACGACTCTTTTTAGGTTAGAGCGACTTAGTTTAGGAGCGATCTGGGCGATAGTTATCTTCATCGACTCTTTGCAGATTAACTGCAAACCTCCTCTTTAACCTTTTGCAAAGATGCCGTATCGGAGATATTGAGTGTTTTTAGCTCTTTGGCTATGCGACGGTTAAGACCTTTTAGAACAACTCCATTGCCAAACTCGATGGCAGTATCTACTTCTGATGCTATAGCCTGGATAGACTGCTTGTAACGAACTGGTGAAGTGAGTTGCTGTTTGAGCAGTTCGATAGCTTCTGCTTTTGTGCTATATGGTTTTGTTGTGACATTAGAGATCACAGGTGCTTCAAAAGAGTCTTTGATATATTTTTCCATCAGAGGAGTTAGCTTCTCTACTGCCTCTTCTAAAAGTGCACAGTGACTTGCTACGGACATATTTAAAAGTAGAGCTCTTTTAGCTCCAGCATCTTTAAAGCTCTGCTCTAAACTTTGCAAATCAGGCTTAAGCCCTGCAACAACAAGCTGACCATCTTGGTTGTAGTTTGCCGGCCATACCGACTTACCCTCTTTTTGGGCCTTAGCACAGATAGCTTCTACTTGTTCATCATCAAGCCCTACGATAGCCATCATACCAGCCTCTATCTCACTGCAAGACTCCTGCATATAAAGCCCTCGTTTATGCACAAGCTCTATAGCATCCTCAAACTCTATCGCTCCAGTAGCACACAATGCACTAAACTCACCTAAAGAGTGTCCCAAAAAGTACTTTGGCTTTAGGTCAGGACACTCATTTCTAAAGTGTCTGTATGCAACCATCTGAACAAGCAAGATAGCTGGTTGTGTGTACGCTGTTTCATTTAGTTGCTCATTCTCTTCAAATATCAACTTTGCAAAGTCAACATCTATACGTTTACTCGCTTTTTCAAACATTTCGCGTGCCAACTCACTCTTATCGTAAAAATCCTTTCCCATTCCTACTGCCTGTGAGCCCTGTCCTGCAAAGATATATGCTAGATTTCTCATGCTAAATACTCCTTTAGATTTGTGATTTTTTTTCTGAGTGTGTTTCGATTTAATCCTAATATTTGTGCTAACTTCAGCTGAGATCCAAAACGCTTTAGTCCAGCCTTTATAAGAGGAGCTTCATAAAGATATAAAAACTTTCGATAATCATCATCGCTCCCTAACCTTTTATAAAGATAGCTATAGATCAACTCCATCAAAGCTTTGTCATCAATACTATTATAAGTCGCATATAACAGGATTTGACGCTTCAGCGAAAGTGCATTTTCAGATAGATCTGGTTCAAAACTCCCCTTATCTATCTCTACATCACTTCCAAGCATCATAGATACTTCATGACAAAACTCTTGATACAAGATCTCCACATCCTCCAACCTCTCTCTAAGCGGAGGAATAAGAAAATCTATACTAAAAAACTCTGCAAGGCTTTCATGCTCATAAGTTGGTAATGCCGTAGCGATAATTCGTACACTCTTCTCTTTTGCTACTTTTAGAATAACTTTTATATTTGCTACATTTTCCAAATTAGCTACTATCACCTCTGAGGATGAATGAAGCACAGATAAAAGTTCATCATGATTTTTTGCATCTATAATAGGAGCTGATGGAAGGATATACCTTGCAAGTGTTTTCTTACCTACTCCAACCTCCCCTCGAACTAGTGCATTTACCTGAAGTGATCGAAGAAGAGTTGCTGTCTTAAAGGCCTCTTTTGAGGCCTGTGAGACAGTTATAAAGTTAGTGGCATCCACATCCACCACCGGTTGAGCAGCACTCATCTTGTTGATTTTCAACAGGGATACCTGTTGCTGCTTCATCTGGAGTTGCCTCTCTTACATTATTTAGCGTTACAGTAAACATCAGATCTTTTCCAGCTAAAGGGTGGTTAAAATCAACAACAACACTATCATCTTTGATCTCTTTTACAGTTACTTGTACAGTTTGACCATCTGCACCTTGACCATAAAGAGTCATCCCCTCTTGAAGATCGATCCCTGCAAACTGCTCTTTTGGTACCTCTTGAGTTGCCTCAGGATTATACTCTCCATATGCATCAGCAGCTTTTACAAGCACATCTGCTTTTTCGCCAATATTCATATCTTTGATACCAGCTTCAAGACCTGGGATGATTTGCCCTTTACCATACATAAACACAAGTGGTTCTTGACCAACATTACTATCTATTACTTTATCGCCATCTTTTACTGTGTACTCAATAGAGACGATTTGACCTTCATTGATTGACATATTTTACCTTTAAATAAATTTGATGGATTTTAACATAAAAAAGGAAAAAGATAAAAGAGAGCATCAAAGATGCTTTTTTGCGATCTTAGCTGCTTTAGAGGATGGATATTTTTTTATTAGAGCTTCAAAAAAACGTTTAGCGTTTGCTTTATCACCAGTATATTTCATAGAGAAAGCAGTATGAAGCATCAAAGTAGGCATCCACTTTGCTTTAGAGTAGCGTTTTGCACTCTCTTTATAGTATGCTAAAGCAGTTGCATAGTCTCTTTTGTAGTAGTAGATCTCTCCTAGTTTAAAGGAGCTTCTAGCTGGTTTATAGTTATGGGCAAGAAGATACTTATAGTACTTTATTGCTTTGGTATAGTGCTTTTTAGCGTAAGCTCTTTCAGCCTCTTTAAGGATCTTTGCTTTTGAAAGCTTTGACAATGAAGCATCAGAATCCTTTGAGAGCCTCTTAAACTCACTAGCCACAAGCTTTTTAAAAGCATTAAAGTCTGCGATAACCTTCTCAAGCTCCTTTTTAGAAACATAATCTTCACTAACTTTTTTATTTAAATCAAATAAGGTTGCATTGATGTCAGATAGAGCATTTTTAAGATGAGATATATCTGTACTATTTTGTACCGCTATTGCTTCTAGCCGTTTCTCATACTTATCAACATTTGTCTCATCTTCTTGAATATTTTTTGATAATTTGCGAAGTTGCAGTTGTAGTTTATGATTTTTTTGTGCTAATCCCTCTACAATACTCTGCAATCCATCAATACGCTCTCGTAAAGAGTTTACTTTGCTATCTTGAGTTTTTGTCTCTATCTTGACATGCTTTAACTCTTTTTTTGTCTCAAGCAATACTCTCTCTTCAGGAGTTAAGCCATATGGATTAGGAGATTCGAGGTTTCCTGCACCATAAGCTGATGGCTCATCAGCAAATAGTGCAAAAGGAATAGATAATAGTAAAAGAGAGTTTATGATTTTCATCTAGTCCTACATATATTTATTATGGCAAAATTTTAAAATCTACTCTACGGTTTTTTGCCCAACACTCTTTTGTGTGTTCAGTACAAACAGGGTTGCTTTCACCATAACTAACCATCGTAATCTTTTCACTTGAAACACCTCTAGCAACAAGTCCCTCTTTTACACTCTTAGTTCTTTTTAAGCCAAGTGCAAAGTTATACTCATCACTTCCCCACTCATCACAATTACCTTCAAGCTTGATTTTAAAGCTATTTTGTGCTTTTTTGGCAACCTCTGCATCTAGTTCTAAGATTGGTTTTTGATCAGCACGAATGTTATACTTGTCAAAATCAAAATGGATCGTTTGAAATTTTGACTGTATCTGCATCATTGACTCTTCATTTGTTTTTGATTCCATGCTCTCACTACCAACTGTTTGCATATCAGAACTCACCTCTTCAGTTACCACATCTTGTGCTTCACCACCATTTTGTGACTGAGAGTCTGACTGAGATTGACTTTGTACTACTGACTCCTCTTGTGCATCTTTTTGATCTACTGCCGGTTGTTTCGAACTACACCCACTCATAAGCAATACAGCAATAGCTACACTTGATAATACTCTTTTTTTCATTGTTTACCTTTTTTAGGATTTTAGTATGCCAATTATACCAAAGTTTCATTAATCATAATTTCTCTTTTATCGTATGAGAAAATACTTCATATAACTTAATATTATATAACTCCTTACCAATCTATAGATTGAATCCTGCCATATCTAATAGGGAAAAGATAGTTTTTATTATACTCTAACCGTATAACTCCTATAGCACTTTGATTTTTATAATTTTTTATAAAAAGTATGGCTTTACCATCATCTGAAAATCTTGGAAACTGATTGATCCCTACTGCAGTTAATCTTCGTATAGAGTCACTTTTTAAAGAGATAAGATGTAGATTAAAGGTATTTTTAGAAAAAGCATTAGAACTCTCTCTAGCTTCATAAACTATATATTTACCATTTACACTACAAGCAGAGTTTGCTTTTCCATAATAAACGAGCTGTTCAACACTTCTGCTCGATATCTTTTTCATAAAAATATTAGGATAACCTAAACGATCAGATACAAAAACAATCCTATCATTGCCTAAGAACTGTCCTCCTACATCGATACCACCATATTTTGTAAGACGCTTAAAGCTTTTTGTAGGCACATCATAAAGATATATATCAGGCTGAGATAATGGAGACATCGTTACAAGAATCTTTTTTCCATTGTCACTCACATCAGAACAAACAATCATCCCATCGCTTGATGCTATATTTTGTATTACTCCTTTTCTTATATCAAAATACTTCAATGTAGGCTTCTTATCACTCAAAGATGTATAATAGATAGCATCTTGATTTTTATTTGCCCATTTTGGAAAGATATTAAATCCACCTTTTAGTACAACATGTCTGTATGTAAGTGTATAGTCTGCTACTACAATCTGACTCTTTTTTGGAGCAATAATATTTGAAAAAACTATACGCTTCTTAATCCAACTGATATCTTCTCCACCCATATACTTATTTATATCATATGCAATAGCATGTGCTAAAAATATGTAAGCTGATTTTTTGGATATTTTATAGGTTTTAGCAAAAAGAGTATTATCATTTTGAATTAGCTTAATTTGAACATTTAATCTGCCACTATCATCTTCAAAGAGTTTATATCTTAACACATAATCTTTATCCTTATTTTGAACAACAACTGATGTCGCATTAAAATATGTAAGTCGCCTATGCTTATCAACATTAAAAAGTGATATAACATTCATATCAGCATAGAGTGCCTTGAAAAAACGCATTTTGAAAGTATCATCATAGTTTATAGAGGAGTCCTCTATAGCAAGTAAAGGGAGAGTCTGTACCTTTTTTTTCACCTCTATTGTTAAATCAGTAGCAAAAAGCATCACACTAAAAAAAAGCATTAACAAGATCTTCACACTCTACTCCTTCTCTTCTGGTTTTAAGATTATAATAATTCTTGATTTTTCATTATATGGATTTTTTGGAAAAATGATATTTTTTATCCGCTCTTTGATCCTTTTTACTTCATCATTTAGTGCCTCATTTGCTGAAAAGTTCAATACACGAAAATCAAGCATCTTACCAAACGGACTTAGTTCTATCACTGCCTTAACTTCCTCTCCTTGACTGTTTGGAGGAGGAAAGAAGTATCGATAAACTATTGCATGAATTTTAGCGGAATACTCATTTACCTCTTTTGCACTAAAAGAAGTATGACTTTTTTTCCTTTTTTTCCTTTTAATAAAATCATTTTGCTTTGAATCAATTTCAAATGAAGATGAATCTATCTCTTTTGCTATCTCTGCGATTCGTTTGGATTCTACCTTTCTTTTTACTTTTTTATGAGGATCTATCTTTTTAGTCCAGACATTACTAAAAAGAGAATCTATGTCAACATTTTCGCTTATAGCATCAACCTTATCTCTTTTTACTCTCTTTTTTATTTTAGCTACTTTTTTCTCTTTTTTTATTTGATTTTTTCTATGCATATCTTTTTTAGTTTTAGTATCATCAGGTATCTTTTCTAAAGAGATAGATATGTACTCTTTTTTTACCAATCCATATGTTTGCACTCTATTTTTGCTAAAAAGCATATTTATAAAAAGAAATAAAAAAAGAGAAAAAAGTAAGAAGGAGAGAACTCCACTAAGATAAAAAAGTGTCGGATTTTCATCCATCCGTTGCAAGAGACACCTCGCTAAATCCAGCTTGTTTAACTGCACTCAATACAGACATAACAGTACCATAATCCAATCTCTTATCCGCACTAATAAGTACTGATGATTTAAGATTTAATTTTCGAGCATATTTATAAAAGTTATCACTAAAAGCCTTAAGCTGAAATATCTCTTTATTTACTTTTATTGTTCCATCTTTATCGATAGTTATATGCACAGGGGGAATCTTTTGTATTTGATTTGACTTAGATCCTTGAGGAAGCATTATACTCTCTTCAAAGACAATATTAGGTGCTATTACCATTAAAATAGCTAAAAGCACAAGCATAATGTCAACCATTGGAGTTATGTTTAGTTCAGGCTTTTCATCCCAATCAAACATAATTCTTAAACTCCATTTCTCGCTAGGAGTGATTCGCTTTGCATCTGTATAAGGTTTATAGTTTCATACGCTTTTCGCTTTAGCAGTTGATGATATGTATATGAGAAGATCGCAACAAATATACCAGCTGCAGTTGCTATAAGAGCATCAGCTACTCCAGTTGATATTATACTCATACCACCACTTGTTTTGCCAATATGAGAAAATGTATCAAGTATAGAGACTACCGTACCAAAAAGACCTATAAAAGGAGCAGTAGAAGCAACAATAGAAAGAAAAGTTATCCCCTTAGTTGCATCTTTTGTGGCAGAGTGAAGTGCTAGATCAAAAAGCTCTTTATTTAAAAGATTTGCACTCTTGATAAAATGACTCAAATATGAGCCTTCACTTACACTACTGCTTCCCATTAAGAGAGACTCTAAAGATTTTTCTTCTACGGTAAACCAACTTTTTATGCTCAAATAACGATAGATAAAAAGCCAGTTAATGGATATAAAATAGATAGAAAGAAGAAAAATCACCCCCAGTGTTACTGGGTGCGATTTTAAGTAAAAATCAATGAGATTGTTTAACATAAACTTGTTATAGAAGGTTTTTTGCTACGCTCTCTATCTTTGCAGATGCCGAAGCGATAGCAACACCAGAGTCAGCGATATCTTTAAGAAGTTCTTGAGCCTCTTGTAGAGATTTAGAAACCTCTCCTTCATTTTCTCCTCTAATGGCAACTGCACCCTCAACAAGCACAACAACCTTCTCTTCATCCACCTGGACTACACCCCAGTTGATAAGAACAGACTCCTCTGATTTATCCTCTTTTGTGATATCTATGACACCACTTGTAAGTAGAGTCGTCAAACTTGCATGATGGGCAAGGACACCAAACTCCCCCTCTTCACCTGGAAGAGTAACAGAAACGACAGATCCTTCAAAGATCTGACCGTTTGGAGTTAGGATCTCGAGTGTAAATGTATCCATTATAGTCCTTTACAAGTTACTATTTTGACTTATTCGCTTTTTCTATAGCTTCGTCAATTGATCCAACCATATAGAAAGCATTCTCCGGAAGATGATCATACTCACCCTCTAGGATACCTTTAAAGCCTTTGATAGTGTCTTCAAGACTTACATACTTACCAGGAGCACCAGTAAAGACCTCTGCAACAAAGAATGGTTGAGAAAGGAACTTCTCAATCTTTCTAGCACGCTCAACAACCGCTTTATCCTCTTCACTTAACTCATCCATACCAAGGATCGCGATGATATCTTGAAGATCTTTGTACTTTTGTAGTGTTTGTTGAACACCACGAGCCACTTTATAGTGCTCTTCACCGATAATTTGCGGATCAAGCAATCTTGAAGTTGAGTCAAGTGGATCCACTGCAGGATAGATACCTTTTTCTGCAATCTTTCTGTTAAGAACTGTCGTTGCATCAAGGTGAGCAAAAACAGATGCAGGTGCTGGGTCAGTCAAGTCATCAGCTGGTACATATACAGCCTGAACAGATGTGATAGATCCATCTTTAGTTGATGTGATACGATCTTGAAGTGCACCCATCTCTCTTGCAAGTGTTGGTTGATAACCAACGGCTGAAGGGATACGACCAAGAAGTGCAGACATCTCTGAACCAGACTGAGCAAAACGGAAGATGTTATCGATAAACATCAATACATCAAGCTTTTTCTCATCACGGAAGTACTCAGCCATTGTAAGACCTGTAAGCGCGATTCTGTTTCTTGCACCTGGTGGTTCGTTCATTTGACCATAGCACAGTGCAACTTTGTCAAGTACATTTGATTCAAGCATCTCATGGTAAAGGTCGTTACCTTCACGAGTTCTCTCACCAACACCAGCAAATACAGAAAGACCATCATGACCATGTGCAACGTTGTGGATAAGCTCCATGATAATAACAGTTTTACCAACACCAGCACCACCAAAGAGTCCAACTTTACCACCCTTTGCATATGGAGCAAGAAGGTCAACAACTTTGATACCTGTCTCAAACATCTCAGTTTTTGTTGATTGATCAACAAGTTTTGGAGGTTCTCTGTGGATTGACCACATTGGAGCATCTGTTACTTGTTCTTTACCATCGATAGTTTCACCGATAACATTGAAAATACGACCAAGAACTTTCTCTCCAACAGGAACTTTGATTGGAGCACCAGTTGCTACTGCATCTTGTCCTCTAACCAAACCTTCACTCATATCCATAGCGATCGTTCTAACACGACCATCACCTAAGTGAGCAGCAACTTCAAGAACAAGTCTTCGCTCACTCCCATCTTCCTCTTTTACTTTTACTTCCAATGCTTCGTTGAGAACAGGCAGATAGCCTTCAAAATCAACATCAACAACTGGACCCATAACCTGGCTAATTTTTCCTATCATTTCATTCTTCTCCATCATTTCATTGACTCCACACCACTTATAATTTCAATAAGTTCTGTTGTAATCGCAGCTTGTCTTGCTTTATTGAACTGTACATTCAGAGATTTTACCATCTCTTTTGCATTGTTTGTTGCAGTATCCATAGCCTGCATTCGTGCACTATGCTCTGCTGCAACACTATCGATAAGCGTATAGTACATGTTGTACTTTGCATATGTATCAACTAAAGAGTTTAGCATATACTCTTCATCTTGTGCTTCTATTTCAAGCATAGAACTGTTTTTAGCACCTTCACAATCAAATGAAGAGGTATCAATCGGCAATATTTTATTGATATGCAACTCTTGAGTTATCATATTTTTATATCCATTGTAAACGATGTATATACCATCTGTTTTACCAGCTATAAAATCCTCTATAGAGGCTTTGATGAACTCATCAGATTTGCTTTTATCTGGTCTTGAACTTAGACCAACTACTTCATCATATAGCTCTACCTCATTATATTTGAAGTACTCTATACCTTTCTTGCCTATACCGCGTAAGCGAATTTTCACCTTTTTTTCATGATACTCAGATATCAGTTTTTTTGTGGCTTTTAGCGTTTGTATATTAAAACCACCACACAAACCTTTATCTGCAGTTACGAAAATTATGTCTATCATTTTTGGATTGTCTATAGATTGAAAAAATCTATTATCTTCCAATCCTCCAACTTTAGAGCAGTTTATTCTTCCAGCGATTTCGGCAAGAACCTGATTCATCTTCTGTGCATAAAGACGAGAACGCTTAGCAAGTTCTTCTGCACGACGAAGTTTCGCCGTGGAGACTAGTTTCATAGCACGAGTCGTCTTTTGTGTGCTAGATACGCTCTTAATCTTTCTTTGAATTTCTTTCAAGTTCGCCATAAAGTTTTCCTTACTCTGCTACAAAAGAGGCTTTAAACTCATCCAACGCTTTAATCATAAGAGCTTTTGTCTCATCATCGATCTTTTTAGTACTTCTGATATTCTCAAAGATCTGCGGATAAGATGCCTCTACAAATGGATAGAGCTCTGCTTCAAATTTTGTTACTGCAGATACAGGAAGATCATCAAGATAACCTTCGTTACCAGCAAAGATGATCATCGCTTGTTTCTCTGCAGAGAGCGGAGAGTATGGAGGTTGTTTAAGAACCTCTACCATTCTTTGACCACGCTCAAGCTGCTTTCTTGAAGCTTCATCAAGATCTGAAGCAAACTGAGCAAATGCTTGAAGTTCTCTATATTGAGCAAGATCAAGTCTTAGTGTACCAGCAACTTGTTTAGTTGCTTTGATCTGAGCAGCACCACCAACACGAGAAACTGAAAGACCAACATTGATCGCAGGTCTAATCCCTGAGTTAAAGAGATCAGTTTCTAGGAAGATCTGACCATCTGTAATAGAGATAACATTTGTTGGGATATATGCCGCAACATCACCAGCTTGTGTTTCAATAATAGGAAGAGCAGTTAGTGAACCTGCACCTCTTTCATCACTCAACTTTGCTGCACGCTCAAGAAGTCTTGAGTGTAGATAGAAAACATCACCAGGATAAGCTTCACGACCTGGAGGACGTCTAAGGATCAATGACATTTCACGATATGCAACTGCGTGTTTTGAAAGATCATCATAAACGATCAAACCATGTCTTGCATTATCACGGAAATATTCACCCATAGTTACACCAGTGTATGGTGCAAGGAATTGAAGTGCAGCAGCCTCTGCAGCAGTTGCAGAAACAACTATAGTGTACTCAAGTGCACCATGCTCTTCAAGGCGTCTAACTATTTGAGCAACTGTTGACTCTTTTTGACCAACTGCAACATATACACAAACAACTCCATTACCTTTTTGGTTAATGATAGTATCAAGAGCAACTGTAGTTTTACCAGTTTGTCTATCTCCAATGATGAGCTCTCTTTGACCTCTACCAATTGGAACAAGAGCATCAATCGCTTTGATACCTGTAGCCATTGGCTCATGAACAGATTTTCTATCCATAATACCAGGAGCCTTTTCTTCAACAAATCTAGTTTCTGTTGCTTCTATAGGACCTTTACCATCTATAGGCTCACCCAAAGCATTAACAACACGACCAAGAAGAGCATCACCAACAGGAACACGAAGAAGCTTCCCTAGTCTTTTAACACTCATACCCTCTTTTAGTGCATCACCGCTTCCAAGTACAACGACACCTACACTTGCCTCTTCAAGGTTAAGAGCAAGACCTTTAGTCCCCTCCTCAAACTCTACCATCTCTCCTGCCATTACATTGCTAAGTCCATAAACTTGAGCAACACCATCGGCATAAGAAACAACTTTACCAGTTTCATCAACATCGACATTAAGTTCGAAGTTGTCGATACGCTCTTTGATTATAGAGCTGATCTCATCAGCTTTTATCTTTGCTACCACTATTGTTCTCCTCTCGTGAAGTTAAATTGCTTTTAATATATGATCAACTATTTGATCACTAATTCTTGATCTTGAGAAGCTGATCTCGACACCAAGTCCATCAACCTCTACTTTGATCCCATCAAAATCACTCTTTACATATGAAAGAGCAATTGTAGAATCAAATCTTTTCCCAAGCCCAGTACTTAACTCATTTAGTATCTTCTCATCTATATCTGAATCACTATAGACAATACCACTAAACTCTCTTTTTTGGTTTGCTATATAAGATTGAAGTACAGTTGCTATATCTGCAACCAACTCAACTCTATTGTTTTCAACCAAAAGCTTAATAAAGTTCTCAATCTCTTTAGATTTTGTACCAGATAATGCAGCAACTAAAATCTCTGAGCGTTTCTCTTTAGAAACTTCTGGAGAGTAGATTACTGCTTTGATTTTGTCATCATTGAGTGCTTCAGCCAATGCCATGAGTACCTCACTAACATTTTGCAATGTTTCAAAGTCAAACTCTTTGGCAAGTGCTTTTACATACTTTTTTGCTACAAGTTCATTCATCATCTATGCAACCTTCTTAAGAATCACATTGACCATCGCATCTTTTGAGAGCTCACTTGCACCCTCTTTGACTACTTCATGAAGTACCTCTTCAACAACAGATGCAACCATTCGTCTTTGAGCAAGTTCAAGTTTACTCTCATGTGCTTTTTCAATATTTGTAAGATCATTTTCACACTGTTTCAAAATAGTGTCATTTAGGATCTCACTCTCTTTTTTTGCTCCTTCAACTATCTCCATAGCAAGTTTTTCTGCTTCAGAGATCTTAGCAAGAGCATCTTTTTTCTTTTGAACAGACTCATTGAGTTTATCTTGAACACTCTTTAGTTCATCTGCAATCGAAGCACTTCTATTTGCAAAGAAGCTTTTGACAGGCTTAGCAAGTAGATACCAAAGTATTCCGGCAAACAGAACAAAGTTAACTGTTCTTTGAACTATATCCGTACTTTCACTACTTGCTGTAGCCGATGCAAATACAAGGCTTGAAAGAGCAAATAAAGAAATTAAAATTTTACCCATCTTCTATCCTTATATTTGACTAAACTTGAGTTTAAGAGCATCTTTGTAAGTTGGAACATCAGCAAGAAGCTCTTTTTTAAGCTCCTCTTTTTTCTCTTCCAAAGACTTCTCAAACTCCAAGTATTCACTTGCCAAAGCGGCTTTTTTCGCCTCTATACGGCTTTGTGCCAACTCTTTGGCATCCGCAATAACCTTCTCTCTTAGTGCCGCAGCTTCTAGTTTGGCATTCATCACTATAGATTCCGCTTTTTCTAAAAGTTCCTTAATCTCACTGTCATTTGAACCTGCTTTGCTCAAATCCAGCTTGATATCTTCGTCCCTTTTTTGCATAAAAGCGAGTAGTGGGCGATAAAGCCAACTATTTAGAACGGCTATAAGAATAAGAAAGACAACCAATGTACTAAAAAGCAGTAACGGATTGATATCTAACATAGCACCTCCTAAAAGTTACGTGATTATACTATAGTAAAATTGAAAAGTTAGTTAAAGTAGTTATTTTAAGAGAGAATTTTGAAAAAAAAGAGTTAGATATATAAAGTATGAACACAAAAAATTAGTGTTCTAACTTCTGTATAAAGGAGTCGATCTGATCTTGATCACTAAATTCTAGTGTTATTTTATCAGATGAGATCACACTTTTTATCCCGAGTGTTTTAAGTTTTTGATATAGATCCATCAAATAGAGCTCTCTTGTTTTTTTCTCATCAGATTTACCCTCTTTTTTTAAAGGCTCATCTTTTATTGCAGGTTGTTTTAAACCTTTAACTATCTGTTCAAGCTCTCGCACACTTAACTTTTGACCGATTATGGAGTTAACCATCATCTCTTGATCTTTAGCTTGAAGTCCTACAAGCATTTTTGCATGACCAGCACTGATCTTTTTTGATATTAACGCTTCTTGAGTCTTTTCAGAAAGGTTTAGTAGTCTTAAGGTATTGGTTATATGTGCTCTACTCTTATGAATAATCGATGCAAGTTCTTCATGTGTAACTCCATGAAGCTTTATAAGTGCTTCATAACTTTTAGCCAACTCTATTGGATTGAGATCTTCTCTTTGGATATTTTCTATAAGTGCATACTGTTGCATCTGCTCTTTAGAGATATCTAGCACAATAGCCTTTATACTCTCCATCTTTGCTAACTTACTAGCTCTGTAGCGTCTCTCTCCAGCAACAAGAGTATATCCATCGATCTCATCTTCAACAACGATGATAGGCTGTATCAAACCATCCTTTTTAATCGAAGCAGCTAACTCCTTAAGGCTCTCCTCTTCAAACTGTTTTCGTGGTTGATATGGATTTGGTTCTATGCTCTCTAAAGGAATCTCTATAACACTGTTTTGTGTGCTTGATTCATTTTCATATGCCTCTCCAACCTCACCCAGTAGGGCATCAAGCCCTCTTCCTAGTACTGCTTTTTTCACTTGATTATCGCCTCTGCAAGATTTTGATACGCTTTTGAACCGCTCGATTTGACATCATAAAGGATAACTGGTTTTCCAAAAGAGGGAGACTCAGCAAGTTTAACATTTCGTGGAACAACGATATACTTTTCATCCTCATTTTTAAAGAGCTTACTTTTAAAGTGTTGCTTCAAATCAGCAAAAACCTGCTTTGAGAGGTTGTTTTGAACACTGTACATCGTTGGTAAAAAACCTTTGATAGTAAGCTTTGGGTTGATCGATTTTTTAACAAGTTTGATAGTATTTAGTAGTTGTGCCAATCCCTCAAGTGCAAAAAACTCACACTGGATAGGAATAATAACAGAGTTAGATGCTGAAAGTGCATTGATAGTCATAGGTCCTAGTGCAGGAGGAGCATCTATAATGATATAATCATACTCATCAACTACCTGTTCGATAGCTCTTTTAAGTACTAACTCACGTCCTTTTGCCTTCTCTACATCATAGTACTCTTTTTCAATCCCGACCAATCCAATATTTGAAGGTGCAAGATGGAGTGTTGGTATATCGGTTTTAAGGATAATATCTTTAAGTTTTTTAGCTCCGATAAGAACATGGTAGATATTGAACTCATAATCATTTCTATGAAATCCAAAAGAGGTTGTAGCATTCGCCTGTGGATCTGAGTCTATGACAAGCACCCTTTTTTCCGCAACTGCAAGTGATGCTGCAAGATTAACTGCAGTGGTGGTTTTTCCTACTCCCCCTTTTTGATTTGCTATGACTATAACTTCACTCATCGTAAACTATATATCCTCTCTCCATTGATCGTTAGTGAGCCATCTTCATTGAGTATGGCACCTTGCATCGAAACTTTTTGTGAACTATTTTTATGCGTATAAAAAGATCTGTTTTTATAAAATTCTACACTATATTTGCTAAAAACTTGCTTCCATGTGGCTTTTTTTTCTATATTTTTTATAAACAGTTTCACAACCTCTGTAGCTGAGATCTCTATATCGATTATGCCAAACTCATCGGGTGCATCTACTAAGTTGAGTCCAACACCACATATGAGTGCATCTCCTACAAGAGTTGTAATCATCCCACCTATTTTTTTATCATCTATATAAAAATCGTTTGGCCATTTAATCCAGCAACAAGATCCCTCTTTTTGTAGAACCTCTTTTAACAAATAGGCAAAATAGATCGAAACTGACTCTCTAGGTAGATCCTTTGGCAAATCATCTTGTTTTATGATAAAACTTAAAAAAAGATTTCCCTCTTTTCCTATCCAACTGTTGCCTCTGCTTCCTATCCCTTTTGTTTGTCGTTTAGCATAGATAGCAAATGGAGGAGTAATCTTGTTAGCTTTATAGGCACTTTTTAGCCACTCTTGAGTTGAAGTAACCTCCTCAAGCAAGAGTATCTGCAAGATTCAACCTTTTACCATTGAGATAGGATATGATATCCATCTCCTTTTTGGAAGGGGGTTGCACACGACAGATAGCGACACTTCCTGTTTCACATCCAATCTTTGCACACTCACCAACCTCTAGGATCTCTCCTTTTTTAAAGCCCCCCTGTGTAGATAAAAGCTTCATCTTTTTTAGCTTCAAACCACTCTTTAGGTAAACTCCAGGCCAAGGAGTAAAGGCTCTGTATCTGTTATAGAGACTCTTTGCATCATCAAACTCTACCAGTCCATCTGCTTTAGTAATCTTTTTACAGTAAGACGCTTTTGCATCATCTTGTGGTATAGGCTTATAGCTAGAGAAGTTTTTAACTACATCAAGTGTTAAAGCAGCAGCTATATTTGTAAGTTTTATAAAAAGCTCCTCTACCATCTCATCTGCATCTATAGCACACTCCTCTATCTTGATGATATCTCCAGTATCTAGTCCTTCATCCATTAGCATCGCAGTTACGCCTGTTTTTGTATCACCATTTAAGATAGCTTGTTGGATAGGACTCGCACCTCTGTATCTTGGAAGTATGGAGGCATGAAGATTAATACATGGAGCGTGGTTTAAGATCTCCTTTGGAAGGATCTGCCCATATGCCGCAACAACAATAAAGTCACACTCTTGCTCTAAAACAGAAGTAATTGCTTCGCTATCTCTTAATAAAGAGGGCTGATATACCTTTATCTTATGTTTTAATGCCAACTCTTTAACTGGTGGAGGCGTGAGGATCTTTTTTCGTCCTACTGGCTTATCTGGCTGTGTATAGACACTGATAACCTCTATCTGACTATCTTCTATCAATTTTTTAAGAATCTCCTCGGCATACTCAGGAGTTCCCATAAATATCACTTTTATCACACTATCTCCTTTAGGCTTTAAAGAGTGTTCCACCCTTATGGTTGTTATTTAGAAGAAATTCCCTAGCGTCACTTAGATCAAATCCACTTGAGAGGAAAGTATCGATCCCATTTTCTAAAAGATAGGAGGCTGCTTTAAGTTTAGTAACGATCCCACCTGTGGCAAAGTGGCTATTTGGTGTAACCTCCTTGCAAAGCTCCTCAGGCGATATCTCTTTTACAACTTTAAGAACCTTTGCATCTTTATCTTTTCGTGGATCTTTATCATAATAGGCATCGATATCTGAGAGAATTACCAGCATATTTGCATCTGCTATTTTAGCTATATATGCTGAGAGTTGATCATTATCACCAACGATCAACTCCTCTGTTGCAGTTGCATCATTTTCATTAACTATAGGTACAACACTATTTTCCAAAAGTGTATCGACTGTGTTTCTAACACGCAAGATATCATCATTTTTATTAAGATTTGCAGCAGTTACTAGCACTTGTGCAACTAAGATATCATGTTTTTCAAACTTCTTAGCATACTTCTTCATCAAAACAGGCTGACCGATAGCTGCTAGAGCTTGTTTATTTTTTAGTACACTTCTATCAAGTTTAAGCTTCGTATAACCAGCAGCAACTGCTCCAGAACTAACTAAAATAACTTCATAACTTTTTTTGAGTTCAGCAATAAAATCAACCAATGCACTCATTCGCGAGAGTGCTACTGAGTCATTTTCTGTTAGTACCGCACTACCAACTTTAATAACTATGCGTTTCATTATGCCTCGCTTAGTGCCTCTTTACGCTGAGTATCCACAAGATCAAAAAGAGCATACTTAAGTGCTTCTATATTTTTCCCGGTAGCAGAGGAGATAGGTGCTATAAAGTATGGCTTACTTTTATCATATCCTAGTGAAATCTCAGCACTCTCTTGAAGATAGTATGGAAGATCACCATCAAACTTGCTCTTTGTGTCACTATTTGGTTCTAACCCTTGTGAAACAATAAAAGATCTTACTTTCTCTACAAGCTCTTCTTGTGGAACAATATCTGCACGCGTAAGAGCAATAGCATATGCCGAATCAGCAAGTATATCACTAAACTTCGATACTTCAGCTTTTAGTGTCTCTATCTGTTCCTCAAGATCTCTATAAGAGGCAAGATCAACCATAAAAAGAAGTGTCTTCGTTCGCTCGATATGCTTCAAAAACTCAATCCCTAGCCCTTTGCCATCACTAGCTCCACCGATAATTCCTGGGATATCTGCCATAACGAAGCTCTCAAAATCACCAATATTGACTTGACCTAGCTTAGGTGTAAGTGTTGTAAACTCATAGTTGGCTATCTCAGGTTTTGCATTAGAAACCACAGAGATCAGCGTTGATTTGCCAACATTTGGAAAGCCAACAAGTCCCACATCAGCGATCAGTTTTAGCTCTAGTCGTATAGCTTTACTCTCACCTGGTTCTCCTGGCTGTGCATATGTTGGTCGTTGGTTTGTTGCTGATTTAAAGTGAGTGTTACCAAGTCCACCGCGTCCACCTTTTAAAAGAGTGATCTCTTCACCATGATTTGTCAAATCAGCCAAAACTTCACCACTGTCCGCATCTAATATCTGCGTACCAGGTGGAACAGGGATCACTTTAGCTGGAGCAGATTTTCCAGTCATATTGCTACCAAGTCCTGGTCTGCCGTTTTCAGCTTTTATGTGCATATTGTTATGAAAATGAGAAAAAGCGTGGGTGTTGTTATCGCAACGAAAGATGATATCACCACCTTTGCCACCATCTCCACCATTTGGTCCGCCGTTAAGCACAAACTTCTCACGACGAAATGCAACACATCCGGCCCCACCTTTACCTGAAGTTACTTTTATCTTAACACTATCTTTGAACATTTTTTGCCTTTTGAAATCTTGCAAACATTTAAAAAAGTACTAGCAATTATAGTATATTTTTAAATGTTTGGATTTTTATTTAGATTGAGTAGTTTGAGTAGTTGAGCCAAAAGGCTCAAAAAAATGTAGAATTATGCAGCAGGTATAACTGATACTTGTTGTCTCTTTTTATCTTTACGCTCAAATGCTACGACACCATCAACAAGCGCATAGATAGTATGGTCTTTACCCATACCTACATTTTTACCTGGGTGAACTTTTGTTCCTCTTTGTCTGATGATAATGTTACCAGCGATAACACTCTCACCACCAAATTTTTTCACACCGAGTCTTCTACCAGCTGAATCGCGGTTATTCTGTGTACTACCCTGACCTTTCTTATGTGCCATGACCTCTCCTTAAAAGATTTTACGCTAACTACGCAGCGATTTTAGTGATACGAACTCTTGTGAAGTCTCTTCTGAAACCTCTTTTTGTCTTAGAGTCTTTTCTTCTTCTCTTCTTGAAAGTGATAACTTTTTTATCACGCCCTTCGTTGATAACTTCAGCAGTAACTTTTGCACCCTCTACAAATGGAGCACCCACTTTGAGTTCACCGTCGTTTACTGCAAGTACTTCTGTGATTTCGATAGTAGCTTTTGGCTCAAGAGACATTTTGTCCAGTTTAAGGATATCTCCCTCTTGCACTTTGTATTGCTTACCACCATTTTTGATAATTGCGTACATCTATGGTCCTTCTATTTACTGTAATTCTACAAAAAGTTCGGAATTATATCCAAATAAGCTTTAAGAATTGTTTAATCAACGATAGCTATTGCATCGATTTCAACAAGTGCATTTTTTGGTAATGTTTTAACCGCTACTGTACTTCGAGCTGGTTTATGTGATCCAAATGCCTCTTCATACACTTCATTGACTACTGCAAAGTCATCCATATTTGCTAAAAAAATTGTTGTTTTGATCACACTATCCATAGAGCTTCCACTAGCTTCTAAAACATTGCGAAGATTTTGAAGTACCTGCTTTGCCTGAAGGATGACATTTTCTTTGAGGATTTCATCATTTCCATCCGGTTTGAGTGCGATCTGACCTGATGTATAAACAAGTCCATTATGAACAACTGCCTGAGAGTATGGTCCTATAGCACTTGGTGCTTTTGAAGTTTGTGTAAATGTCACTTTTTCATCTCCTTTAGTGTAAAGTTTAGCATCTTGATAAAGGTATCTTTTGGCATATAACCTAAATCCTCATAGAAGTAATGTTTTTGATCAAAAACTACATAATGGCGAGGAACAGGTCTAACTGCAAACCTTGATGGTATTGTATCAAAATCTCGAACAAGATACAGTGGAATAAACTTCTCCTCTAAAAGCTTTATAACTTTTGGATCTTTGAGTGTTGTTTTTTCCATCTTTTCACACCATGGACACTCAGCTGCACTTATAAAAAGATATATAGGCTTTTGCCTTTTTTGTGATAAAACTTCAGCCTTTTTATAACTCTCTAGCCACTCTATCTGTGCACCAAAGAGTGCAAAACTTAAAAATAGTAATAACAGTAGCTTTATCATCTCCACTCCTCTATTAGCTTTTTAAAGACTTTATATAAACCGATCACCTCATCTTTATGCGTTCTCTCATTTACTGAGTGGATTGTATCATTTTTTACACCAAACTCTATCACTTTGATGCCTAGTGGTGCCATAAATCGTGCATCGCTTGTTCCTCCGGCAGTGGAGTGTTTTGGCGTTATTCCCGTTATTTCTTGGATTGCTTTGTCGATATTTTGCACGATCTTTGTATTTGTGTCAGTCATAAATGGATAAGATCCTTGTGTAAGACGCAGATCATACTCTAAATCCCCCAACTCATTTTCAACGAGATCTAGGATCTCTTTTTGTGTTGTTTTTGTATTGTTTCGGACATTAAACATCATATTAAGACTATCTGGAGTGACATTGGTTACTTGCATACCAGAGCGGATATCAGTAATAACAAAGCGACTCGGTGCAAAAAACTCATCTCCGCTATCTAGCTCAATTCCTGCTAGTTTTGGTAGTCTTGAAGCGATCTGATGGATAGGATTGATCGCTTTTTCCGGATAAGCTGCATGACCTTGTTTACCTTGGATTGTGAGATAGCCATTGATCGATCCTCTGCGTCCTACCTTAATCGCATCGCCAAAATGCTCTTCACATGTAGGCTCTGCTACAACTGCATAATCAGGTAGCATATCCTGCTCTTTGAGATACTCCAGCACTATTTTCGTCCCAAAATCAGCATCACCCTCCTCATCGCTTGTAAGCAAAAGAGAGAGTGTTCCTGGAAAATTTTCAGCCTCTTTTAGTGCTTGAGTAAATGCCGCCACACCACTTTTCATATCCTGTGCACCACGGGCAAAGATATAGCCATCCTCATCCTCAACAGGCTCATAAGGATCAAAGATCCACCCCTCTCCTGCTGGAACAACATCAACATGACCGGCAAAGCAGAGATGATCACCCTCTCCAAATCGTTTATAAATAAAGAGATTTTTCACCCCCTCTTTATCTATACGCACCGCTTCCCAGCCATCACCTAGATACTCAGTGATAAAGTCAAGCAATCCTCCATCATCTGGAGTCTCACTCTTTTTTGATAGAAGATACTTAAAAAGTTCGATAATATCCACGCCTATTTTCCTATTGGGTTATCGTAAAAGACATAAGGGGTAGAGAAGTTACTGACTTCAAAGTAGAGCTTTGGCTCCCCTTTATCTACTTTATAGTTGAAGTTTTTATCAAGATATCCATACCCAAAGCGGTAGTTTCTAGGCTTACCATCTTGCGTACCTAGTGCAACTGCAATCTTTACTCTTTTCATTTTTTTCCTTTACTTATTACTCCACCAACAAAATATCTCAATATTTGAGAGGACGAGAAGAGGTAAGATGGAAGTAGAGAATTTTGAAGAGCTACCCGAAGGGTGCTATACTTTCGCCCATACTCTTCGTTAGATTTTCTTGAATTAACTACGGTTAGTCCTGCTAAAATCTGCCTTGATTATGAACGAAATTATAGCATCAAATATTTAGATATTTTGTTGGTGGAGTAATATGTTGTTCTTCATAATCAAGTTCCAAACCTTTGGATGTCATTATAAACCCTTTTACCTTTATCTTTCCATCATGGATCGCTTTATGGTGCTCCTTACAAAGTGGGATAAGGTTATGGACATTGTCTTTATGGAAGTGTCCGATAAATCCTTGCTTGTTGGCTCTATTTTTTTCGTTGATATGGTGTACATCCTCTGCTATGCCTCCACAGATCACACACTTAGTCACATAGAGTTTCTTGTTATATCTGCTTGTTTTGGCTTTGGTAAGGAGTTCTAGTTCATCAAAGTCATTGGCAAGTTTTTTTCGGATTGCATTGGCAGTTTGCAAAAACTCACTATCAAGATGAAGCGACTTGGCAAACTCCAAACCGTAGATACTGCTTCCGCTTCCACCCTGTAAGACACGGTTAAAGATCAGTTTATCCTCTTTTTCATCATACTCAACACTTAAGTGTAGATCGATCACCCCTTTTAGTCGGCGGATCTCCTCCATCGTTGAGAGCTGATGTAGATGCGTTGCAAATAAAAAGAGAGGTCGCATCTTGGCAAGTTTGATAATCGCCGAAGCAACGATAGCAACACCAGAGAGGGTCTCAGTCCCATGGCTGATCTCATCTCCCAAAACGATGCTTTTAACACCTGCACGGTTGAAGATATTTTTAAGCTCTAGCATCTCCACAGCAAAGGTTGAGAGCCCTTTGGCAAGGTTATCCTTGGAGACGATACGGGTAAAGAGAGAGTGAAAGAGGCTCATCTTCATCGCACTAGCAGGTACAAAAAAGCCGCTTTGTGCCATAAGGAGTGCTATCCCGATACTCTTCATCAGTGAGCTTTTTCCACTGGAGTTGATCCCATAAAGCAGTACCCCCTGCACATCATGCCCATCACACACATCCACATCAAGCATCACCGTTTTTGGATGGGGCAGATCGATGTAGTCTCTACTTCCCATTACGATATCGTTAGGCACATAAAGACCTCCTCGCTCTTGCACCTCTATAAGTGGATGGCGAAGTTGCATAATCTGCAAAAAGTTCTCATCCTCTTTGACATCCACCAAAGTTGGACGTGCGTAGTTGTTTGCCTCAGCCACCTTGGCTGAACTCACCGCCACATCAAGATCAGCGATATAGGCGATAATACGCTCAAACAAAAGCATATAGCATCTAGCAAAGATCTCCTGCAGTGTAACAAACTTCTCCTTTACCAGTGAGACGATCTTCACACGGTTTTTCATCAGTTTGCTTGAGATCGCATCGGTATATGCAGAGGTTATCTTGACGGTATTTGTCAGTTTTTTGACATTGAACTCATCAAACATTACCCGCTCATCATCAATCAAAAGAGAGCTTTTGGCAAACTCATCGGCGATCATGGAGAAGCGATTTTTGCTTAGGCTTATATAGTACCCCTCCTTTTCCAAAAGCCCCAAAGTGACAAAACGGTTGGCTTTAGCAGAGACATTTTTGGCTTCTAACAACTCCTCGATCTTTTGGATGATGCGTTCATACTTTGCTAAAAGTTTTTGGTTTTCACTTACGAGTGTATCGATCGATTCATCAACACCGCTCATCAAAAAGTTATCATCGATTGTGTTGATCGTAAAGCGTCTTGAGACATCTAGATCGATCGACTTAGTGATATCACGCAAAAATTCATCGATCTCAAACTCACTAAAAGGGGTCTTTTGGATCTTATGCTTTTTTACATAAGCCATAATCTCTTTAAGAGCAACTAAAGAGTCGTGGATATGGTTCATCTCAAAAGGGTGCAGTCTTGCTACCTCCATTCTTCGCCCAAGACGTTCTAAGTCATAGATACCTCGAAGCTCCTCATCGAGATAGCGTGTATGGTTCGATACTCGCTCTATCAAGTTATAACGCCGCTCTAACTCCTCTTTTTTTATGATGGGGTTAAGTAGTCGCTCTTTAAGTAGTCGTTTACCTATGGCGGTGGAGCTTTTATCAAGTAGCTTTAAGACTGTTAGCTCTTTGCGATCTCGCGAGATGATACCTAGTTGCTCAAGTGCATTGTTGCCAAGGTACATAAACTTCGAGTTCTCAATCATTTGTGGAAGAGAGAGTTTTTGAACGATATGATAATCATGTTCAATGATAAAACGAATGAGAATAGCCAAAGACTCCGTCACCATTGGACTTCGCTCAAGATCAAGATGTTCGATGGGGCTTAGAAGACTTTGGATGCGAAAGACCTCTTTAAAGAGTTCATTTTGCAAAGCGATCTTAACGCGTTCGTGGTTGATGCTGTAGGTAAAACGCTCAGGGATCTCAAGGTACTCAAGCACATGCTTTTGACTCTCAACACCATCTAAAAAGGTTAGCACCACCTCACTTGTTCGATAGACATTAAGAAGATTGAAGACCTCATCAAGTGCATAGGCTGGATCCTCACTTATGCCATGTGCTTCATAGAGATAGCTCTTACCTGTTGTTACATCGATGGCACTATATCCAACAGTATAGATCCCCTTGTAACTATCGACGATAATGGAGACGATGTAGTTTTCACTGTTGTCAATAAGATAGTCAAAGTTGGTTCCAGGAGAGATGATCTCGGCAATATATCTGCTTACTTTTGGTGGCACTCCCTTTTGACGAACTACAACGATTGTGTAGCGTTCTTCTTGGATCAGTCGTGAGAGATAACGCTCAAAACTTACTGCAGGAACTCCGGCTAAGAGAGGGTTTTTAACGGAGTTTTCTATGATAGATTTGTTCTTTTTTGTCAGTTGGATATTGAGGATCTCGGCGATCTCTTTTGCTTTGCCGATTTGAAGCTCATCGTTATTTACCTCATAGACCTCAAAAAAGGTACCTATCTCCATAAAAACAACGGTATCTTTTCCATACTTCTGCTCAAAGTTTTTTTGCAGTTCAAAGTAGATCTCGGTAAGTAGCTTTCCTTTAGAGTTAAGAAGTTCTTCGAGCTGTTTTCTATCCATAAAAACTCATCATTTTTTTGGAGGAATTATAGCATAAGGATCAGAGGGAAAGTAAAAAGGAGAAGATAAAAAGAATCTTACCTCCAAAATGGAGGTAAAATAGATGTAAACGACTAGATAGTGTTTAGATTAGAGTGGAGTTACATTTTGAGCTTGAGGACCTTTGTGTCCTTCACCGATCTCAAATGTTACTGCTTGACCTTCCTCAAGAGAGACTCTCCCAGGATGTGTCTTATTTACTTGGCGAAAGTGTACAAATACATCGTCTCCGCCATTTTCTTGTTGGATAAATCCGTAGCCTTTTTCGTCATTGAACCATTTGATAGTTCCGTTTAGCAATTCTGCCATGTGTACCTCTATTTGGGTGGATATACGATACAACCGCATTTAAGGAAGTAAAGGAGTAAAAAGCGGAAGAAAAATCGAAGCGATTTTGTCTAACATTTTTTAAACATACGCATTGTAGCTGGTTTTGACGATAAAAGCAAATTTTTGGGGATATTTTGAAAAGTTTTAAAAAGAAGATAGGGCAAAAGCCCTATTTTGAAGTTATACGTTGTCTCTGATACCAAGAGATTCGATAAGTTTTGCGTATGCCTCTTTATCTTTTCTTTTGAAGTATCTCATAAGTCTTCTTCTTTGACCAACAAGTTTGAGTAGTCCAAGTCTTGAAGAGTGATCTTTTTTGAATGTTTTAAGGTGCTCAGTAAGTTGTGCAATTCTAGCACTAAGTAGTGCGATTTGTACTTCACTAGAACCTGTATCGTTCTCATTTCTTCCATATTTAGCGATAATCTCTTGTTTAGTCGCCTGATCTAAAGCCATAGTAGCCTCCTGATTGGTCTTAAATTTCTTTCATAAATGAAAGTTGAGGCGAAATTATAGCAGAAGTTTCTTTAGCTTTGTTTACTCCTAATGCAATTTAAGATATAATATCCTCAAAAAAACAAAGATATAAAACAGATGCTCATAACAAAAGCAAGTGAATACGCTATATTATCTCTTATTGTACTCTCAAAAGCTGAAGCTCCAAAAGATAGTGAATCACTCTCAAGAGAGCTCTTTATCTCTAAAAGCTTTTTGGCTAAGATCCTCCAAGCAATGGCAAAAGAGGGGATCTTAAACTCCTTTAAAGGAGCAAATGGTGGTTTTATGCTCAAAAAGGATCCAAAAGAGATCGATATTCTCTCAGTTGTTCGCTGTGTTGAGGGTAAAGCTCCCTCTGTCTTTGAGTGCAGTGCTAGTATGGGGGATTGTCCATCAGAAAAGGCTTCTATCTGTTCACTCTGGCCAATGCTTAACAGACTCCAAAACAGGATCGATCACTTTTTGGCAACACTCACACTTCAAGAAATACTAGAAGAGAAATAGTTTGGCAAATAGCAAAGCACTTAAACGACAAGTTGGAAACGCTTTATCGCTCTTTTTAAGCAATAAAGATATCACTGTCGTCTTTTTTGTTATGGCAATTCTTGCCATAATCATCGTACCACTTCCATCAGCTATCCTTGATGTGATGCTCACTATATCTATAGCCGTTTCAGTACTCATACTTCTTATATCACTCTATATTCCAAAACCAACAGATCTAACCACTTTTCCAACCATCATCCTTATCGTCACGCTCTTTAGGCTCTCTCTAAATATCGCTACAACTAGGATGATCCTCAGCAAAGGAAATGAAGGGCCTCAAGCAGTGAGTAGTATCATAGATAGCTTTGGGCAGTTTGTTGTAGGTGGAAACTATGTCATAGGGATCATCGTCTTTGCTATTTTGGTTCTTATAAACTTTATGGTTATCACTAAAGGTAGTACACGGGTTGCAGAAGTTGCTGCTCGTTTTGTGCTTGACTCCATGCCAGGAAAACAGATGGCCGTCGATGCTGACTTAAATGCTGGGCTTATCGATGATGCCGAAGCAAAAAGAAGACGAGCAGAGATCCTGCAAGAGGCAAACTTCTATGGAGCGATGGATGGTTCGAGTAAATTTGTTAAAGGAGATGCTGTTGCTGGGATCATCATCACCTTTATCAATATTATCGGCGGATTTCTTATCGGTGTTTTTCAGCATGATATGAGTGTTGCCCAGAGCGCCTCTACCTTTACGATCCTCACTATCGGTGATGGTTTAGTTAGCCAAATCCCTGCCCTTATCGTCTCTACTGCTACTGGTATCATTATAACGCGTTCAAGTAGTGATGGAGACAACTTCGCTGAGGGTGCGATCAACCAGCTTGTCAATAGTGCACGTATAACAATCATCGTTGGTACTATTATGGTGATGTTTGCACTTGTTCCTGGACTACCTACTGCTTCTATGGGCTTTGTTGGGTTGATCTTTATAGGGATAGGCTACTCACTCCATAAGTTTGAAAAGGGAGAGTTTAGCATACTTGATGCCGCCTCACCAAAGATGAAAGAAAAAGCATTAGCTAAAAAAAGTGGCTCAGCCTCACAAGATGAAGCATCATCTCAACCAAATGAAGCAAAACCTCCACAAAAAACGCAAGAGGAGATTGCACAAGAGGAGGAGGCTGCACTTGAGGACATCCTTAAAGTGGAGATGCTTGAACTTGCTCTTGGATATCAACTTATCCGCCTTGCTGATAGTTCACAAGGTGGTGATCTACTAGAGCGTATCCGCTCAATGCGTCGAAAGATTGCTAGTGATCTTGGCTTTTTGATGCCACAAGTACGCATCCGTGACAATCTCCATCTTAAACCAAACCAGTATCAGATCATCCTCAAAGGGATCCCTATCGGAGAAGGAGAGATCTATCCAGATAAATTTTTAGCGATGGATAGCAGTATGGCAACAGGTGAGATAGAGGGTATGCCGACCAAAGAACCAGCCTTTGGTCTTGATGCCTTGTGGATCGATCCAGAGCTTAAAGAGGAGGCGATCATCAATGGCTATACAGTAGTCGATCCAGCAACTGTTATCTCAACACACATGAGTGAACTTGTCAAGCAACATGCAGAGGAGCTTTTAACACGACAAGAGGTACAATCTCTTATCGAAAAGCTCAAAGATGACTATCCTGTGATCGTCGATGATGTGCTTAAAGTCGCCTCTATCGGACTTATCCAACGAGTACTCAAGCAGCTTCTTCATGAGAAGATACCTCTTAAGGATATGCTCACTATCCTAGAGACGATCGCTGATGTTGCCGAATACACAAAAAATGTCGATCTGATCACTGAACAGGTGCGTGCACGACTTAGCAGGGTTATCACACAGATGTATGCCGGAGAGGATGGAGTGATACGACTTTTAACTTTTGATACACAAACAGAGCAAGAGCTCTTACAAAAATCGACCGAACAAGATGGTATCCGCAACCTCATGCTCAATGTAGGAGAGATCAACGCCCTTATTCAAGCAACCAGCCAAAAAGCAGCAGAGGTACTTCAAAAAGGGATCTCTCCTGTTATCATCATCGTTGATCCACAAATACGCAAAGCTCTATCTGAGATTTATGAACGCTTCTCGCTTGATGTTGTTGTTCTCTCTCATGCGGAGATAGACTCAAATGCGAAGTTTGAGGTACTAGGCTCGATTAAAATATAAATTAAATATAAACATTAAGAAAGGAAAATATGAAAAACATTCATCATCTCTCACATATCGATCTTGATGGCTATAGCTGTCAACTCGTTATGCAACACACAAATAATACTATGACATTTTACAATGCAAACTATGGAGCAGAAGTAAAAGATCAGCTTGAGTTGATACTTGAAAATATTGATAAAAGCAATACAAAAGAGGCTACCATCCTTATCAGTGATCTTAATCTAAGCGTTGATGAGGCAAAATGGATAGACAAAGAGGTAAATAGACGAAATGAGAGTGGTAAAGAGATAGAACTACTACTTCTGGATCATCATGGAAGTGGAGAGGATTGTGCAACTCGTTTTGGGTGGTACTATCTTGATACAAACAGATGTGCAACAAAAATCGTCTATGACTATGCAAAAGAGCATCTAGATCTTAAAGAACCAGAGTGGATGCAGAAGTATGTTGATATCGTCAATGCAGTTGATCTTTGGAAACAGGAACAGAAGTTAAATTTTGAATATGGTAAAGTCTTTATGCGTCTTATCAACGAAGCTAAAGAGCTTAATCGTGTTATGTTTGCCAAAGAGGATAACGCCTACAAACTTACTCTTTTAGAAAATGGTGTAAAATTTATCGATAAGGAGGATGGCTATATAACTCTTGATGAAAATATCTACTTTTTGAAAAAGAACTTCTTTAAAAAAGAGCATAATGACACGATAGATAATCTCTCCACAGAGTATATAGTTGAGCTTCTAGGACGCCATAGAGATGAGATGACAATCTACTACAAAGGCTATAAAGGCTTCTTAAGCTATGGCGTTGGCAATACCTCCATCATCGGTAATGGCTTCTTAACCAAATATCCAGACTATGACTTTATCGTTGATGTCAGTTATAGAGGAACTATGAGTCTAAGAGCAAATAATCAAGTAAGTGTTGCTGAGATCTCCAAAGAGTGGTGTGGTGGAGGTGGACATCCAAATGCTGCAGGTGGACGCATTCAGGGATTTAAAGAGCAGTATCGTTATGATAAAGTAAAAAAACAGATCGAAACACTTATCAACAACAAAGAGTCTGTTGCAGGAAGCCTCCTTTATAAGGATGAAGAGAAGTAGCAGTTATCTGTTTTTTATAAAGTAGCGTTCAACCCCATCAGCGATACCTTTTGCAAGGTGTTGTTGATATCTTTTACTTACCAAATGCTTCGCTTCAAAAGGGTTTGTGATAAATCCGACCTCTATTAAAACTGCTGGCATCTGTGCACCAACTAGTACCCAAAAAGGACCCTCTCGCACTCCAGCATCTACAACTCCCTTATAGTGTTTATGTAGCTCAAGCAAGATCCCCTGTTGCAAATCTATAGCGAGTTTGTTTGAAGCTATGATCTTGTGATTATTCAGAAAGCTTAGAAAACTCTGCTTTGCATAGTAATTCATATCCTCTATATCCACTTTATTTTCCATAGCTGCAACTCTTTTAGCACGACTTGAACGAGAAGGAGAGAGAAAATAGGTCTCGATCCCTTTTGCTTTTTTATTTTTACTTGCATTTGCATGGATCGATATAAAGAGGTCTGCCCTTTTTTTGTTAGCAAAGCGTGTTCGATCTCGAAGCCTTATAAAGTAGTCTCCACTGCGTGTCATATAGACTTTATAGCCTCTTTTTTTGAGATACTCTCTTAGATATTTTGCTATACCCAAAACAACACGCTTCTCCCTATAGCCTCTATAGCCACTAGCTCCAGGATCTTTACCTCCATGTCCAGCATCGATAACGATTATTTTACTCTTTGTATAAAGCTCTTTTTTACTCTTTGATATTTTGGAGTTTTTTGTCTTTTTTAAACTCCTCTTTGCTAGATATTTTCTTGTTGGCTTAGCATTGATAACAAGCTCATTTTTATCTATCTTAAAGCGAACCCTGACAACTGAGTTGTTCTTTATCACAAGTCGCAAGATGTTTGGTTTGTACTGAGCAAGTTTGATACTCTCTATACCTGGTTTTACCAATGACTGGGAGCGTGTAAGCATCGATGCTTCGATATCAAAGATATACTTGTATTCATCTTTTTTGGCATTATAGAGCTTAAAGTAGTTTACCTGATAGTTGCGTATTCTATGAGAAAATCGAAGCACAAGTCGTCCCTCTCTCCAGTAGATACGACGAAGTTTGTTGGTTGCTTTTAGCTTGACCTTTTTTATCTCTTTTGATGGTTTGTTCAGCTTTGGTTTTGGTTTGCAGTACTTCTTTGGAGTACACTCTATCAACTCCCTTTTATATGTAGAGACATCGATATGTAGCTTCTCTCCACTTTTTACTATCCCTCGAAGTGCCTTTATCTTTAGTGCTTCATTTTGATTCATTACTGCTCTAAGATAGAGGTTTTTGTAGTCATTGTAAGCACGAAAGATATCACTTTTTGTTTTGCCTAGAAGCTCTTTGTCTGCTCTTTTGACAAGCTGAGCATCACTCAACCCAAAAAGAGAGACTCCAAAAAGAAGTAAAAAGAGTGCGGTGATCGCCTTTGACAAGGTCTATTCACCCTCTGTAAGCTTTTGTAGTAACTCTTTGACAGAGATTATCTCATTGAGTCTATATCCATTGCTTCCTGAGAAGAAAAGACCCGTTTCAGTATTACCATAGTAGGCATCGCTTAGACGATCGGCGATGCAGTAACCAACCTGTTTTGCCTCTTCACCTCTATGACAAGGAGCAACACAGTTAGATATACACTTAATAGCCGGACCCTCTCTTTTTTCTACAAGATCGGTAAGGTGTGTATGCACACCACGAGCAGGATAGCCAACAGGGGATTTCATCAAGATGATATCCTCCTCTTTGGCTTTTAGAAGTACCTCTTTAAAGTTTTGATGTGCATCACACTCATGTGTACCGATAAATCGCGTACCCATCTGCACACCTTTAGCTCCCTTTGCAAGTGCTGCTTCTATATCGTTTTTATCCCAGATACCACCAGCAGCAATAACTGGAATATCACCCCATTTTTTTGCCTCTTCTACTACAGGTGCTATAAGGTTCTCTAACTGATACTCCTCCATAAAGCACTGCTCATAGGTAAAGCCTTGATGTCCACCACTCTTTGGTCCCTCTAACACTACTGCATCTGGTAGGCGGTTATAGCGTTTTTGCCATCGTTTACAAATGATAGAGAGTGCTTTTGGAGAGGAGACGATAGGTACAAGTGCAACATCTGGGTACCCTTTAGTAAACTCTGGCATATTTGTAGGAAGCCCAGCCCCTGTTATGATGATATCGATCCCAGCTTCACAAGCATCGCGTACTACACGACCATAGTCGTTGATAGCATAGAGGATATTTGCGGCTAGTGGTTTGTCACCACAGATCTTTCGAGCATTTTGGATGATAGCTTCAAGCCCCTCTTTAGAGTAGAAGTTTGCAGCCTCAAGCGGTCTATCTGCTACAAGCTTTTTAGCATACTTTTTATCCTCATAGTATCCAGTACCAACAGCACTTATGACTCCTAAACCACCCTCTTTACTCACTGTTCCAGCTAGTTTATCCCAACTGATCCCACCGCCCATCCCACCTTGGCCGATCGGCTTTTCTATCGTGTATTTTCCTATTTTTAGAGGCTCAAAACTCATCATATAACCTTTACTTTTGCAAACTTTCTTTTACCAACTTGCAGGATATACTCTCCCCCCTCAAGTTGTAACTGCTCATCACTTATCTTTTGTTGATCCACTCTTACAGCACCCTGTTTAATATCTCTTCTAGCTTGAGAAGTAGAGTTCTCGATCCCAGCCTCGACAAGTGCTTTGGCTATCCAAATAGGTCCTTCTAGTGTAATCTCTTTGATATCACTAGGGATCTGGCTTTTTGCATGAACTCTCTCAAATTCCTCTTTTGCCTTTTGTGCTGCATCATTATCATGAAAACGGGTCGTGATCTCTAAAGCAAGTTCCTCTTTTACCTTTTTAGGATGAAGACTTCCATCCTCTACACCCTTTTTAAGGGCTTCGATCTCTTCAAGAGATTTAGAGCTTAAAAGCTCATAGTATCGCCACATCAACTCATCAGAGATACTTAAAACTTTAGCAAACATATCGTTAGGATGCTCAGTAACACCGATATAGTTTCCTAGAGATTTACTCATCTTTTGTACACCATCAAGCCCCTCTAAGATAGGCATCATAAGGACAGCTTGTTGTTTACCGACATTGTAGGCTTTTTGGAGTTGGCGTCCCATAAGAAGGTTAAACTTCTGATCTGTTCCACCTATCTCTATATCACTTTTTAGATGTACACTGTCATAACCCTGCAAAAGCGGGTAGAGAAACTCACTTACAGCTATTGGGGTATTAGAAGCGTATCGTTTAGAGAAGTCATCACGCTCAAGCATCCTTGCAACTGTAAGGTTTTGTGCTAGAGCGATCAGTCCAGCTGCACCCAAAGCTTCAAGCCACTCTTTATTAAAAACTACATCTGTTTTTTCTCTATCGAGGATCTTAAAAGCCTGATCGGTATAGCTTTTGACATTTTGTGCTATCTCTTCTTGTGTAAGCATCTTTCTTGTAGCACTCTTACCTGTTGGATCACCAATCGTTGCAGTAAAATCACCAATAAGAAACTGTACTCTAGCACCATACTTTTGAAAAGCTGCCAACTTTTGCAAAAGAACAGTATGCCCTAAATGTAGATCTGGAGCAGTAGGATCAAATCCAGCTTTAACTGTATAACTCTTTCCCTCTTCAAAGTAGGCTTTAAGAAGTTTTTCGATCCTCTCTTGATCGATAATCTCAGCAGTACCTCTTTGTATCTCGCTTAGTGCCTCTTGTATCATATAGTATCCTAAACTCTATTTATAAGCGTCATCCGTTCGTATCATATGGATAACTTTAAATTTTTGTTCAATTTTACCACGAAGTTCATTAAGGTCTGCTTCGCCTGACTCAAAAAGGAGCTCACAGTAACGATAATACCCTTCACTTCCTTCACTAAACTCTATCGAAGCTATATTTATATCAAGCTTAGCTAGATAGGTTAAAAACTCTGCTAATGCACCCTTTTTGTTTTGAAGAGAGACAATCACTTTATAGTTATAGAGATTTTTCTTCTCCCACTTTACAAGAACCATCTTTTGATGAGCTGCAATCTTTTTTGATGCTTCTTGACACATCTTGTGATGGATATGCACTACCCCCTTATCATAAAAACCAACGATCTCATCGCCATATTTTGGATGACAACAGTAGTCAAAAACAACCTTTGAGACATGATAAGCTGAGTATATCTCTATACCATTTATAAGATACTTTTTAAGTTTAAAGCGATGTCTTGAGAGGAAACTTTTAAAGCGACTATTTTTTGCGATATCCTGGATATATCGATTGATAACCTCTTTGAGTCTATCTGCATCTGTTGCTAGATTATCTATATTTTGACACTGATGAAGTGCTATCCACTCATTAACTCTTGAGTAGTTGAGATTCATCGCAGTAGAGAGGATGTTTTTTCCTACCTCACTATTGATCTCTTTAAGACGAGCGTTACACAGATACTTCATATTGCTTTTGGCTTTTGATGTTTTTACTGCATCAATCCAGCTACAGCGAACTTTATTCTCTTTTGATGTCTTTATCTTAACGATATCACCATTGTGCAGCTCAGTCAAAAGCGAAACTCTTTTTTTATTGACTAGTGCCTCATCAGCTCTGTTTCCTACCTCTGTATGCACTGCATAGGCAAAATCAAGAGCCACTGCACCTCGTGGCAGAGTAAATACATCCCCTTTTGGAGAAAAGATACTGATATCTTCACTATAAAGATCATTTTTAATAAGTGCATAGAAGTCCTCTATAGATTCTCCTTGATATTGGAGATTGTCAAGCCAGTCAAGCTTGATATTTGCCCCACCACTTTTATACTTCCAGTGTGCTGCAACTCCTAGCTCAGCAGTTTTATGCATCTCAAAGGTACGGATCTGCACTTCAAAGATCCCTTTATCATGAAAAACTGTCGTATGAAGTGTTTGATATCCATTCTCTTTTGGTACAGCGATGTAGTCTTTTAGTCTTGAAGCAAGAGGATGAAAATGAAGATGCACAAGTCCTAGTACTTTATAGCATTCAAGATCCTCTTTTACAAGGATCCGTACCGCCAAAAGATCAAGGATCTCTTCTATAGAGATCCCTTTTCGTTGCATCTTCAAATAGATCGAGTAGTTATGTTTGATACGCGAAAGTATCTCAAAATCCTCCTCTTTAAAGCCATTTTTCAAAAGTAGTTTGGAGAGTTCCTCTTTAAAATCATTGAGTCTAAGCTCTATTTGATGATAATGAGTTTGTAGATACTCCTCTATCTGTGCTTTCTCTTTTGGAAAAAGATAGGAAAAGCTTAAATCCTCAAGAAGATTTTTTATAAAAGAGATTCCCAAACGATGTGCTATAGGAGCATATACAACCAAAGTCTCTTCAGAGATGCGTACTTGTTTATGTGAGGGAAGAGCATCAAGTGTGAGCATGTTATGCAGTCTGTCACAAAGTTTGACAACTAGGACACGCACATCTTTGATACTTGCAAGAAGCATTTTTCTAAAGGTAAGTGCAGAGATCACCAACTTCTCATCAGAATAAGAAGGTATCAACTCCTTATCACGGATAAGATCAATCTTAGTCATCCCCTCAACGAGTAGTGCCACATCACCACCATATCGTTTTTCTATCTCTTTAAGGGGGATCTCTGTATCTTCAACAACATCATGTAAAAGTGCAGCGATAACCATCGCTTCGTCACTACTGATTGAGGCAACAATAGCAGCAACAAGAATAGGATGGATAATGTAAGGCTCTCCACTTTTTCTTTGCTGTGTTTTATGTGCCTCTTTAGCAAAATCAAGTGCTTCTTTTATCTTTTTTGTAGGGGAGATAAGTTTAAACAGATAAGTTTCTGCACTCTCTACATCTTTAATGCTTTGAAGCTTTTTTATATCTATCTTTTGACTAGACAAAATGCCTACTTTTTATCAACAAAACCTTTGATAGCAACTAACCCTTCAGCTATCTCCATAAGTGCAAGATCTGTTGGTTTGATCTCTTTTACTGAAACACTTAGCTTACTTGGTGAACCAGTAGCTAATTCATCTGCTCTTTTTGCAATGGCAAGTGAAAGCTGATATCTATCTATCTCTGGATGTGTCTCAAGAACCTTAGCTGTTAGTTTTTCTATCTGTATTGCGTTCATTTTTTCTCCTATTGTACTATTGAGCAGTTTTCTTTGTTGTCATTTTTGATGATATCAAGAAGATTACCCTCTTTAAACATATCACAAACAATGATAGGGAGTGAGTTATCTTTTGCAAGAGCGATGGAGGTATCATCCATCACTTTGATATGATCTTTGAGTGCTTGATCGTATGTAAGTGTATCAAGTTTCTTCGCATCAGCATACTTTTTAGGATCTTTGTCATATACACCATCTACTTTTGTTGCTTTGATGATAACCTCTGCTCCGATTTCAACGGCTCGAAGTGTTGCAGCAGTATCAGTTGTAAAGAAAGGATTTCCAGTTCCTGCTGCAAAGATCACAACACGCCCTTTTTCAAGATGACGGATCGCTTTTCTGTTGATATAAGGCTCAGCTATCTGCTCCATTTTGATCGCTGTTTGCATTCTTACTTGCAAACCGGCATGTTCACAAGCCTCTTGCATTGCAACTCCATTGATCACAGTTGCAAGCATCCCCATATAGTCTCCACTTGTTCGTTTGATGATCCCATCAGCTGCAGCAGTTACGCCTCGGATGATATTTCCTCCACCGATGACAATCCCAACTTCTATACCATTATCGACAAGTGATTTGATCTCATTAGAAATAAACTTAAGGATTTTCGTATCTATGCCGTGACCTGCCTCTCCAGCAAGTGCTTCACCAGAAAACTTTACAAGGACTCTTTTATATGCCATAACATCCCTTCGCACTATTTTTACGCATTATAGTCAAAATCTGCTTTGAAAATGCTTTACAGTTTTTACATCAACCCCATCGACTGCATTGTCAGCATTCCCTCTTGGCTTATCTTGCTTTGATCCCATGGTGGATCAAATACGACATCGACATCAAGCTCCTCAAGTGAACCATCCTCTATATGATTTGGGATATTTTTTACCATATCGATGATCACTTGACTCATCGAACAAGTTGGTGCAGTCAGCGTCATTGTTATTTTGCATCTGTTGAGTTTGCTGACTGGATCTTTTGAGCACTCCACATCATAGATAAGCCCAAGATTATAGATATCTACTGGTATCTCAGGATCATAGATCTTTTTTAGCTCCTCTAGCACTCGCTCCTTTGTCTCTTGAGGAGTCACCTCTCTAGGATCACTTCTCATGCACTCTCCTTACATCTTTTGGCATAGCTATATACTTTGTTCAAAAAGGCTTCTAAACTCTGTTGGCGTACTGGAGAGAGGTGTTTGATGATGCCAAGCTTTTCTAGCTCTTTTGGATCAAATGCAAGGATCTCATCAGCCTCTGCCTCACTAAAGATATCAAGCAAAAGTGTTAACATACCTTTGGCCATTTCACTTGTACCCTCACCACGAAGTATCACTCTCCCATCTTTACACTCGCTAACAAGCCAAGCTGGAGATGAACACCCCTCTATAAAAGTAGCATCATTTTTCTCTTCATCTGATAAAGTGGTATGCTTTTTACCAAGATCGAAGATATACTCAAACTTCTCATTTGGAGTTTCAAAAAGATCTAGATCCTCTTTATACTCCTGAACTTTTTGACTGATACTCATCACTCTTCTCCTATGATAGTATCACTACATCCATGACAAGTTGCGATACACTCTAGCTGACTTTGTCCATAGTAAACTCTCTCAAATGAAAGATGCACACTCTCTCGCACACTCTCATCCTCGATAGCATCGATGATCTCATTTGCAAAAGCAAGGATAAGTATCTTTCTTGCCTCTTGGAGTGCTATACCGCGTGAGCGGATATAGAAGAGTTGATCCTCATCAAGTTCCCCTATAGTTGAGCCGTGACTTGCTTCGACATCATCGATATAGATCTCAAGTTGAGGCTTACTTGCCATATAAGCACCATCATTAAGCAGTACTGCTTTGGAGTTTTGGTATGCTTTAGCACCAGCACCTGTTTGATCGATCTTAATAAGTGCATCAAAAATCCCTCGTGCTCTATCTTGAAGGATATTTTTAGCCTTTTGATCGCTTTTGGCATTTTTGCCACTGTGAATGATCTGTGATACTGTTCCTCTTTTACCCTCTCCTTTGGCATAGAGAAGATGATCGGCATAAAATTCACTCTCAGATGCCAACTTCACTTGTAGCAGCTCCAAACCATCTGCATTTCCAAAATCAAAAGTAAAGAGCTTCCCACACGCTTGTTGATCCAAATCTATCAAGTTTGAATATATAGGGGTATAGGTCCCCTCTATAAGTGTCTCATCTTTGATGATCTCTACTCGTGCATCTCGTGCGATTTTTAGATCATATCCAGAAAGTACAAAACTCTCACACGCATCACATCCATCAAAGCTTTCAGAGAGTTGCAAGGCGATATTTGGCACTGTTTCTATATCAAGACGATAACTTATAAGACTCTTTGGAAGCTTATAGCGATGCACTATCTTTAGGTTAGTATCTTTTGTAATCTTGATAGATATCACCTCATCATTTAGCAGGTGGCCTAGATAGTAAAGAGGATCAAAGTGCCCCTTTTGTATCATAGACTTACTTTTATAGCAGATCTCTATCTCCTTTGGTGCTTTGGTTACAACCCCATCAACTATCTCCAAAAACTCTGCCTCTTTGATCTGTACTCTCTCTTTTGGGGCAAACTGCCACTCTTTTTTTAAGAGTGACTCTATATCAAAGTAGCGATACTGCTCTGTCTTTTTTGTTGGCATTCCCAACTCTTTAAGGCATTCAAAAGCAACTTTTGCACTATCATTTTTGGGTTGTAATTTCTCTAAATCTTTATAAAGCTCTACTCCACTCATCTTAAGACTCCCCAAGAGCGGTATAACCCTTCTCTTCAAGCTCAGCTACAAGCTCTGCACCAGCAGACTTGATAATCTGTCCATCTTTGAGTACATGAACATAGTCAGGTCCCACATAGTCTAAGATACGGCTATAGTGTGTGATGATAAGAAATGTTCTCTTCCCATCTTTTAGTTTGTTGATCCCTTCACTCACAGCTCTAAGTGCATCAACATCAAGTCCAGAGTCGATCTCATCAAGGATGACAAAATCAGGCTCTAGCATCAACATCTGTAGTGTTTCGTTTCTTTTTTTCTCACCACCTGAAAAGCCCTCATTGAGTGAACGATTAAGCAGTTCAGGTTTCATTCCTAGCTCTTTGGCAAATTCTTTGGCTTTTCTTAGAAACTCTGCAGCGTTTAACTCCTCTTTTCCTTCAAACTTTCTTTTGGCATTGACGGCTGTTCTTAAGAAGTAGGCATTACTCACTCCTGGAACCTCTACTGGGTTTTGAAAACTCATAAAGATCCCCTTAAGAGCTCTAATCTCAGGCTCTTCATCGATAATATTTTCACCCTTAAAGAGGATCTCCCCCTTTTGGATCTCTATATCATAGTGTCCTACGATCGCTTTTGAAAGTGTGGATTTTCCAGCACCATTTGGTCCCATGATGACATGAACCTTTCCTGCTTCAAGTGCTAAGTTTAGCCCTTTTAGTATCCTCTTTTCGCCTATATTTGCATGTAGATCTTTTATCTCTATCATATTACTCATCCTACACTTCCCTCCAATGTTAATTCTAATAGTGCTCGTGCCTCAACTGCATACTCCATAGGGAGTTGAGAAAAAACCTCTTTACAAAATCCATGAACGATTATACTCACGGCATCCTCCTCATCGATCCCTCTTTGACGAAGATAGAAGAGCTGTTCATCACTGATCTTTGTTGTTGTTGCTTCATGCTCGACTTTGGCATGGGAGCATTTGTTTTCAAGATATGGGAAGGTATGTGCACCACACTCATCCCCTATCAGCAAGGAGTCACACTCGCTAAAGTTATGTGCTCCTGTTGCATTAGCACCCATCTTGACAAGTCCACGGTAGCTATTTTGCCCCTTCATTGCTGAGATCCCTTTAGAGATGATAGTTGAGCTTGTATTTTTCCCTAGATGGATCATCTTTGTTCCAGTATCTGCTTGTTGTGCCAAAGTTGTAACCGCTACAGAGTAGAACTCTCCAACACTGTTATCTCCTTGGAGGATACAACTTGGATACTTCCATGTGATAACTGATCCAGTCTCTACCTGTGTCCAGCTTATCTTTGAGTTCTCACCCTTACATAGACCTCTTTTGGTTACAAAGTTATAGATACCCCCTTTTCCCTCTTTGTCTCCTGGGTACCAGTTTTGGATCGTGGAGTACTTGATCTCGGCATCCTTCATAGCAACTAGCTCAACAACTGCTGCGTGTAGTTGTGAGTCATCACGCATCGGTGCGGAACATCCTTCATTATAGCTGACATAACTCCCCTCATCCGCTACGATCAAAGTTCGCTCAAACTGTCCTGTATTGAGTGCATTGATACGAAAGTATGTTGAGAGCTCCATAGGGCAACGCACCCCTTTTGGGATATAGACAAATGTCCCATCAGTAAAGACCGCTGAGTTAAGTGCCGCATAGTAGTTATCTGTCATAGGAACAACACTAAACATATACTTTTTGATGAGTTCTGGATAGTCCCTAATCGCTTCAGAGATCGAACAGAAGATAATCCCATGCTTTTTCAGCTCTTCACTAAAGGTAGTTTTAACAGATACTGAGTCCACAACCGCATCAACGGCGATACCTTGAAGCTGTTTTTGCTCCTCTAATGGGATACCTAGTTTGTTATATGCCTCTAGGATCTTTGGATCCACCTCATCAAGACTCTCTGGTGCCTTTTTGGGTGCAGAGAAGTAGGAGATGGCTTGATAATCTATCGGCTCATACTCTACATGTCCCCAGTGAGGCTCTTTCATCTTCTGCCACTTTGCAAAAGCTTTAAGGCGAAGCTCTGTCATCCACTCTGGTTCATTCTTCTTTTTGGATATATAGCGAATCGTCTCTTCACTAAGACCAGGAGGAACGGTATCTTGCTCGATATCGATCTCAAAACCGAGCTTATACTCTCCCTCTATTGCCTTATCTATCTCTTCTTGAGCCATAGATGCTCCTTTTGTATATTTGTTTGAATTGTATCACGATAAGTTTAAATACTATAAAAAAGTAGAAATAGTTTCAAACTCTTTAAGTTTCAGTTAAAATTCTACTCATCTTTATATGCCCACTCTCTTATGATTTTGATATCCTCTTTTGAAAGTTTAGCATCTTTATGAAACCAAAGGTATCCTTTAAGTGGCATAGATACGCCACTTTTTCGTGCTATATCATCTTTTAGTTCAGCTCTTTTTTCTCTATCATATTTTTTCCACTCATCAAAGTTTAGTGCTGCTCGACCATTTCTTACATGATCTATAACACTCCATGAGAGTGGAAAAACATAACTATACCATGGCCAAACTGTATGATTTGAGTGGCAGTCATAACATGATCGCTTAAAAATCTGCTTGACATTTTTTGGAGCCTCTAAAGCGAGTTTTGGATCACTTTGTGGATTTTCTCTTTTACCATAAGGCAGAAGTGACATCAACACAAAAAGCCCTACTAAAATTGAGAGAACCATTTTAAAAGTCTTCATACGCAACTCCATTTTTTTATAACGAATTGTATAGCAACTCTATTAACGCCGAAGAAACTTCAAAACCACATCAATGATATCATCGTCATCTTTTGAGGCGGATTTGAGCATCTCTTTCTTCTCATCCTCATAAACTACTGTGATGTTTTGTCCATAATTCATGATACTTTTGATCCCTTTTTGAAGAGCCAAAAGCTTGATCACAACAAGCTCTATAAACTGTTTCGTTGGCGTATCAAGCGTACCAAATCGATCACACATCTCCTCTTCGATAGCATAGATATCACTCACCTCTTTTGCTTGTGAGAGGCGTCTGTAGAGATCGAGTCTGAGTCTATCTTCACCTACTACTTCATTAGAGATATAGGCACTGATACTGAGCTTGATATCTACGCGTCGCTCTTTTGGTTTTGTGTTATTTGTCAGCTCTCGTATAGCATCTTCAAGCATCCGTAAGTAAAGAGAGTAGCCGATATTTTTGATATGTCCGCTTTGGGCATCACCAACTAGGTTCCCTCCTCCACGGATCTCTAGATCATGATGTGCAAGTACACTTCCAGATCCCAAATAGGAGTTGGACTCTAAAGCTAAAAGGCGTTTTTTCGCCTCATCAGTAAGCTTCTCTTTGTCGTTTACGATAAAGTAGGCAAACCCCTCTACTCCTCCACGCCCAACTCTACCTCGAAGCTGATGTAGATCTGCTATACCAAATCTATCGGCACCATCGACGATGATGGTATTGACACGCGGCATATGGATCCCACTCTCAACGATACTTGTTGCCAAAAGCAGATCATACTCTCCAGCTTCAAACTTCAAAAGCTCCTTTTCTGTTTCAGTTGCACTGATCTTAGAGTGTAGCATCACTACTCTCAAATCCGGCAGTATCGCTTTGATCTCTCCTAGTTTTAGTGGCATATGCTCTATAGAGTTATGCACATAAAAGATCTGCCCACCTCTGCGGATCTCTCGAAGGATCACCTCCTTGATCAGCTTCTCATCCCACTCTTTGACAAAGGTTCGTACACCCTGTCTCTGGCTTGGTGGAGTAAGGAGTTCACTCATTGTTTTTATCTGAGAGAGGGCTTGGTTAAGACTTCTAGGGATCGGAGTAGCACTCATAGAGAGCATATGGACATTGTGATAGAGCTCTTTGATCTTCTCCTTTTGTTTGACTCCAAACTTATGCTCCTCATCCACGATAACAAGACCTAGATTTTTAAACTCAAGATTAAAGAGTGCATGAGTGCCCACAACACAATCAAGTGTGCCATCTGCAAGAGACTTTTTGATACTGTTTTTATCTTTGGTACCTATAAAGCGATCTAGACGCGATACACGGATCCCCTCTTTGCTTAGTCGCTCATCGAGTATTTTGAAGTGCTGAGCACTCAGTAGGGTTGTTGGAACAATCAATGCAGACTGATACCCTGCATTTTTAGCAGCAAAGATGGCATTCATCGCTACTTCAGTCTTTCCAAAACCGACATCCCCACTTAAAAGTCTATCCATGATCTTTCCACTAGCAAGATCAGAGATGATATCATCGATCGCTCTTTTTTGATCCTCTGTGTACTCAAATCCAGCTTTTTGCTGAAACTCTAATACTTTTGCTCTATCTATTTGCATCTTTGGTGCTTCTATCAGTGCTCTTGTTGCGGCTAGATTGACGATCTTTCCAGCGATCTCAAAGAGTCTCTTTTTCACGGACTCTTTAAGTTTTGCAAAGCTTCCACGCCCCAGTTTATCTAGAGTTGGCACACTCCCACCAGCGGCGATATAGCGATCGATTGCATCGAGATTTTCAACTGGAAGCATAACCTTGTCATCACCCTGATAGCGAATAACAACAAAATCCTTCACACCTCCTAGTATCTCTGCTTGATCTATACCATCAAAGATCCCAACTCCATAGTTCTCATGAACAACATAGTCCCCCTTTTTTAGATCATCAAGCAGGATCGTTGTCTTTCTTCGTCGTGCTCTTTTTTCTTCGCGGTTAAGAGAGATAACTAACTCATCTGGAGTAACTACATTGACGATATAGGGTGCTTCGACATACTCTATATCTTCAATATCAAAGAGATCATGTTGTTTGAGGATAGCTCTGTTTTGGGCGATGATGATGCGTTTTTTATCGCTATGTACACTAAGGAGTGGCTTTATCTGTGAGACGACTACATCTTTATAGTGGTCATCCTCTTGTAGTACTTCAAGATCAAAAAACTCCCGTGGGATTTTGGGATTGTTGATCGCATAGACCTCAGCTAAAAGAGGATCCATATTTTTAGAGAGTCGCACCTCTTTATCCTCTAAAAAGTTCTCACCTAGCTCCTCAAGATGCCAAAATCCTAAACTTGCGATATCTTTTGAAAGAGCATCAAACGCTGAAATCTCCACCCTTTTGCTAAGCTCCTCATACATCTTGCTATCTAGCCCAAAGTAAGCCGGATCTACCTCTATCTCTTCGATCTCTTCACCAACAGTTCTCTGCGTATCTAGATCAAAAGCTTTGATCTGCTCTATCTCGGTATCAAAAAGGGAGATACGATAAGGGGTTTTGGATGATGGAGGATAGATATCGATGATATCCCCCCGAAAGCTCACCTCTCCGGCAAGTTCAACGATATCAACAAAGCTATATCCCCACTGCAAAAGAGTATTTTTGAGTTCATTTAGATCTATATCATCCCCAAAAGAGAGCCTTTTAGAGCTAAAGAGCTCTCTTTTGGGTAGAGGAAAAAGGAGTGAACGAAGTGGGGCTATAACTAGAGCTTTTGGGTGCTCATAGTAAAACCTCAAAGCAGAAAAGAGCTGATGCAACTCCTCTTGGTAGGAGCGAAGATCATCTCCAAAGGTTGCTCGAAAGTCAGGAAAAGTTACAACATCTTTACCAAAAAATCTAGCAACATCAGCTAAAGAAGTAGCCTCTTTGTCATCTTCACATATAAGTATATCAAGAGTTTTTTTCTCTTTAAGGTACTTAAAAAGGGGAGCTTGTACAGTCATCTTTCATTCCATCTGTATTTTTGCTAGATATTCTTAACTCTACTAACAAATGCTATTTGCTAGTTTTTAGCATATTTCAATCTTAAGGGAAAAACATCCCATAAGATTTAGTGTGCGTCGGCGATTTGTGCCTCTTTAGCTATCTCTGCAATAGCCTCTGGGTTATCCATGATATCTTGAGTGATCTTATAAGAGCAAAATTTTGGTCCACACATAGAGCAAAACTCCGCCTCTTTAAAGACATCTTGTGGAAGAGTTTCATCATGATATTCGCGTGCACGCTCACTATCTAGGGCTAACTCAAACTGCTTCTCCCAGTCAAAGTTGTATCTAGCATCACTCATCTCATCATCTATATCTCTAGCACCCTTTCTTCCTCTAGCGATATCTGCAGCGTGTGCGGCGATCTTGTAGGCGATGATACCCTCTCTAACATCATCAGCATTTGGAAGTCCTAGATGCTCTTTTGGCGTAACATAACAGAGCATACTTGCCCCATGCCATCCACCAACAGCAGCACCTATCGCACTAGAGATATGATCATATCCTGCTGCTATATCTGTTACAAGTGGTCCTAAGATATAAAATGGTGCCTCATGACAGAGCTCTCTTTGGATCTTCATGTTACGCTCAATCTGATTGAGTGGTACATGTCCTGGTCCCTCAATCATAACCTGCACATCCTTCTCCCACGCTCTAAGAGTTAGCTCCCCTAGTACTTTTAGCTCTCCTAGTTGTGCATCATCACTTGCATCAGCTAGACATCCAGGACGCAAACTATCACCTAGCGAGAGAGAGACATCATACTTTCGGCAGATATCAAGGATATCATCAAATGCTGTGTAGAAAGGATTTTCTCTATGGTAGTGCATCATCCACGCTGCCATCAAACTACCACCACGACTGACAATCCCCATCTTTCTTTTTGCCACCTTTGGCATCGTCTCAAGTAAGAAACCAGCATGAATAGTAAAGTAGCTCACTCCCTGTTGTGCCTGTCTCTCAAGTACTTCAAGCATCTTATCGATAGTCAGATCCTCTATCTTGTTACCTACATCATGAAGGATTTGATAGATAGGTACCGTTCCTATTGGGATCTTAGAGTTAGCGATAACTGCTTTTCGGATCTCATCAAGATCGCCTCCTGTTGAGAGATCCATCGCTGTATCAGCTTTGTAGTGTTGTGAAACTTGGATCTTCTCTATCTCTCCTTGTATATCACTAGCAATAGCTGAGCTTCCTATATTTGCATTTATCTTACATTTTGCTGCTAGTCCTATAGCCATAGGTTCTAGATTTGTATGGTTGACATTTGCTGGGATGATCATACGCCCTCGTGCTACCTCACTGCGTACAAGTTCAGGCTCAAGCTCTTCGATCTTGGCAACATACTCCATCTCTTCTGTGATGATCCCCTGCTTTGCATAGTACATCTGTGTTCTTACCGGGTCATTTTCTCTTTTTTTCACCCATTCGCTTCTCATAATCAATAGCTCCTAAAAATTACATCGTTAATGGAAATATATTCAAATAAGATTAATCACAGATTAAGTCTCCTTGTTCAAAAGGAGTAAAGGAGTGAGTTTAAGATTTTTAAAATATTTGGAGTGTATAATTTCGTAACACTTTTTTGAGGAGCTCTTTTTGAGAGATATATCTCTTATCCTACTAGCTGCTGGTAGCTCAAGTCGCTTTGATGCACCTGTAAAAAAGCAGTGGATTCGCATCGAAGACAAGCCATTATGGCAGTTTGTAGCTGATCGCTTCAGTAGTTTTGATCTGTTTGATCAGATCATCATCACTGCCACAAAGGGTGAAGAGCACTATATGCAACTTCATGGGGACTATACGATTGTTACTGGTGGTAACACAAGACAGGAGTCCCTAAGCAATGCACTCAAACTTGTAAAGAGCAGATATGTGATCGTAAGTGACATCGCTAGAGCCTGTATAAAAAAAGAGACCCTTTTAGAGCTTATAGATCAAAAAGAGCACTATGATGTTGTTGTTCCCTACATAAATGTAAGCGATACAGTTGTCTATGATGATACTACAATCGATAGAGCACGACTCAAACGTATCCAGACTCCTCAACTCTCCAAAGTCTCAAAGCTCAAAGAGGCACTCAACACATCTAAAGAGTTCACAGATGAGAGTAGTGCCATTGTTGCAGCAGGAGGGAGTCGAGGTTTTGTCAAAGGTTCACTAGAGGCAACAAAGATCACTTTTAAAGAGGATCTTCAAGCTCTTTCTTGCCTTAAACCACCAAAGGATCTTATACTCAGTGGTAGCGGCTTTGATGTTCATGAGTTCGATACAACAAAAGATCATCTCTATCTTTGTGGAGAGAGGGTTGAGTGTGGGTATGGTTTTAAAGCTCATAGTGATGGAGATGTAGCTATCCACGCACTTATAGATGCTCTTCTTGGAGCTAGTGGCATGGGAGATATCGGTGAGCTCTTCCCAGATACAGATGATGCTTATGCAGGTATAGACTCCAAAAAGCTTCTTGGTGAAGTACTTGATCGCATCAAAAAGTATGGATTTGAGCTGATCAATATTGATCTAACCATTATCGCCCAAAAACCAAAACTCTCACCCTATAAAGGTCGCTTTAGAAACTCTCTTGCCTCCATCTGCAACCTACCGCCAATACGCGTCAATATCAAAGCCACAACAACAGAGAAGCTTGGCTTTATCGGACGAGGCGAGGGAGTAGGCGTTATGGCAAATGCAAATCTTACCTACTATAACTATAACAGGAACTAAACTTGAAAATACTCATCGTTGAAAATGAAGTCTATCTTGCCCAAAGCATCGTAACAAAACTAACTGAACTTGGACACACGTGTGAGATGTGTACCTCAACTAGAGATGCTCTCAAATACAAAAATTTTGATGTTGTATTACTCTCTACAAGTCTCAATACTACAGACTTAACACCTGTTGTAGAACATTTTCGTGATTCTATCGTTATCTTGATGGTCTCTTATATAAGCAATGACACTGTCTCAAAACCTCTTAGTGCTGGAGCTAAAGATTATATAGTCAAACCATTTATGATAGAAGAGCTTGTACGCAAGATCGATCATCATCAAGATTATGAATACCTAAAACAGTATGCAAAAATGATAGATCGCTATCTTGATTATAACTTTCAAGAGGCAGAAACAACATTTGATTATGAGAGTTTTTCTCTTCCACTTTTTTTATACTCCTCTATACAAAAAAGTGCTGATGCATTTGCATACCACTTCTCCAAAAGAAGAGATGAGCCCTTTTACTTTATAGATCTCTCCTTGGCAAACTCCCTTAATGAGCTTCAAAATATCAAAGAGCCTCAACTCATCTACGCTATCAACTACCAATCTCTAAAAAAGAGCGAAAAAAGAGAGCTCTTAGAGATCATAAAAGATCGCTCTATCATCATCTCTTCTACAGAAAAATATGAGGAGATCCCCTATAAAATAGTTGAAATAAGCAACCAAAACAGTATCTTAACACATGGAGAAATCCTCCCTATAGAGGATTATGTCAAATACATCATGATAAACTATCAACACAAATATCCAGACACAGAGCTCTCAAAGAAGTTAGGTATAAGTCGAAAAAGCCTGTGGGAGAAGAGAAAAAAATATGACATCATCAAAAAGAAATAAAACTCTCTATATAGATCAAGAGGCTGCAAGTGCGCTTGAACTTCTTGATGCTGGTTTGCTCTACCCTGCTACAAAACTGATGAACAAAAAAGAGTCAGATAGAGTTTCAAAAGATGGACTAATAGATGGAAAAACTTTTCCATTTCCATTTATTCTCGCTCCAGCAGGAAAACGCAACGAAGAGGTTTTAAAAAGCCTCACTAAAGATGAAGAGGTTGTGCTTATTTGCGAAGGAGAGGAGTTTGCAACTTTAGTTGTTGAAGAGGTCTTTAAGATCGATCCAAAAGAGCGTCTTTTACAAATATATGGCACAACTGATACTATGCATCCAGGTATCCAGGCTACACTAAAGAGGCTAGGAAAGTATGCCTTAGCTGGAGCATATACTCTTCACAAAAGCAACAGTGCAAAAAAAGGCAAACATCTTATAACTCAAGCTAAAAAACTTATCGATGCCAAAGATAGCTGTGCACTTGTGATGGCCGCAAACCCTCTTCATCGTGCACATGAGCGTCTTATACGCCAAACGCTTGATGGAACCGATCTTGTAGTTATCTTCTTGCTTAAACCCTACAATGAAAAAAATCTTGAGTACTCTCTACGCTATGAGACACTCAAATACTTTATAGATAACTTTTTACCAAAAAATAGAGCTATTATCGTTCCACTTGAAAATAGCTATATCTTTGCAGGTTATAACGAAATCATCCTCGATGCAATTGTTGCAAAAAATCATGGATGCGATCGATTAGTTATAGGACGCAACCATGCAGGTCTTGGAATGTTTTATGACTGTAACTCCAATAAATCAATCATCGATCGCCTTGTTGGAATCAATATAGAGATCGATATCGCTAGTGAGTATGTCTATTGTGATAAATGCCGTACACTTGTTAGTACAAATACCTGTCCACATGGACAACATCACCATATCTCCTATAAAGCTGACTCAATCCGTGAACTCCTAGAACTTGGCATCTTACCACCAGCAGTCTTGATGAGAAAGGAGCTCTCAAGCTATATTCTCTCTAAGCTCTATCCTTATCGATTTAAAAATCTTGAAAAACTCTACTATGATCTTCTACCAGTTGGTGGGCTACTTCAAGAGCATACAGAGCAGGACTTCTACCTAGAGCTTATGAAGCTCTATCAAACTACATCACTGACATAAGTTGTCGGTGAAGGAGTAGATTTGTTACAATAGACTTCTTGCAAAACTATACAAAGATATGAGAGGTAGAAAAAAAGGTGAGATTGTGAAAAATCTTTTTTGAGGCGTAGCCAAAGCTACGCCAAAGAACATCTGCCTTGATTAAATCGTTTCTCTTTTTGCTCATACTTCGTATAGTTTTGCAAGAAGTCTAATATCAAAAAAGTTAGGATATTTCATGCAAGATGCAAAAGCGATTAAAACACTTCACTATCTCTCAAAAGAGGAGATCGATAAGCTGCTAGAAAAGGTAGAGTATATCATTATGGCAGCCCCTTCTCCAGATCATTTCAAAGATTCTCCTATACATTTTACAATATTTTTAAATACTCAAGAGGAGCTTCCAGAAGAGATCAAAGATGCCGTACTTGAAAAGTTTTTAAATGAAAACAGTATTCAAAATCCTCAGCATGTAATGAGCCAACTCGCTCCTGTTGGCTTTGCTACAACCAAACAGAGTTCAGCTATGCCTATGCTCTTAGTACAACCTCAAGATATCTTCTCTATACCGCATAAGTATCTTCATGTGATCGACTTTTTAGGTGATAGCGATAATTTTGAAGAGGTTAAACGCGACTCCTTAACTGGTTGGAGCTATGTTTACGAAGAGGAGTAGAGTGCCTCTATCTCCTCTATCTCTTTGACTATAGAGGCTGAGAGGTTTTCATACCCCTCTTTTGTCACAAGTATATCATCCTCGATGCGTATGCCTATACCTCTATAGCGTTTAGGGATCGTTGTATCCTCTTTTGGTAGATAGACTCCAGGCTCGATAGTTAAAATCATCCCCTCTTTGAGTGGAATCTCTTTAAGTTTTTTTGTTTTATAAGGAGATGGGTCATGAACATCGATCCCCATATAGTGTCCTATACCATGTGGAAAGTATCTTTTGTGCTTTTGCTTTTTAATCAGCTTTTTAACACTTCCCTTAAGGATACCAAGACGCACCATCCCCTCACATAACATCCGCTCAGCCTCCTTTTGCAGTCTGCTTCGCAGTACTCCTGGTCGAACCATTGAGATAATCTTTTTTTCCACATCTAAAACAAGTGTATATAACTCTTTTTGTGCTTGAGTAAACTTCCCATTTACGGGTATAGTTCTTGTGATATCAGTTGCATAGTATCTATACTCACATCCAGCATCGATCAAAATAAGATCACCATCTTGAAGTCTATCGGAGTTTTTGATATAGTGGAGTGTATTGGCATTATCACCACCTGCTACAATCGTTGTATAAGCATCACTGTAAGCACCATTTTTTTTGAAGATATACTCAAATTCCGCTTGGAGCTCATACTCCATCATATCCTCTTTTTTAAGTTGCATCGCTTTATGATGTGCCTCTTTGGTGATTTGCATCCCCTTTTTAATCAGCTCTATCTCACTTTGACTCTTTATAAGACGCATCTTCTCTACAAGCTTACTTAGGTTATGCCTTGTATAGCCATTTTTTGAAAGTTTTTGCAAGATCTTTATAGGTTCTACGCTCTCTTCAAACTCATAGTAAAAGTCCCCTATCCCCCCTACTTTTTCTTTTATAACTCTCTCAAACTTCTCAATAGAGTAAACTTTATCAACCAAAAAACGCTTTCTTGCCTCTTTAACTCCTAAAACCTTTCCACTCCATAGCTCTTTTTGTGGATCTTTTGGTTGTACAAAAAGAAGTATCTCTACACCCTCTTTTCTTTTGATAAATACTAAAGCTGATCGCTCCTCTTCAAAGCCGGTTAAGTAGTAAAAGTTGGAGTTCTGTCTATAGGGATACTCTGTATCGTTTGAGCGTATCTTTGGATTAGCACTACATAAAAGTGCTATAGAGTTTTTTTTGAGTTTTTTTGCCATCTGTGTGCGTCTTGAGAAATACTCACTCTCTTGTATCATTGACATACCTCCTCAAGCCATGATATCATCTCAGTAGTGACATCTTTAAATGCATTATTAAGTGCCTCTACTCCCCCTTTGGCATCAAGGCTTTTTGTCTTGATTTTTTTCATAAACTCCCTTTGAGCAACAACCCTAAAGTGCTTCTGTTCTATAAGTGTAAATGTAAGATCAACAACTACATAGGAGTGCTTTAGATCCTTTAAAAAGTACTGCTTAAAATCATTGATCTCTATCTCAAGGATATAGTCACTCTTTGCTACAGATGCATAGTTTATAACACTTTCAAAAAGGGTGCTTTGTTTGATTGATTTAGTTATCTCTTTATAGAGTGTACTCGATAGTGAGTTAGACCAAATAGAGAGGTTATAACGATTTTGTTCATTTGGTAAAACAACATAATTTAGATCACTTGTAGCATACTCTTGTGCTCCAAAGGGTGCAAGTATCTTAAGGACACTTTTGTGACACTTTGTTGATTTTATATTACTTTTTGATAAATCATTAAGAATAATAGTATATTCATCAACTGGTGGCGTACTTTTTACGCTACATCCACTTAAAAAGAAGAAAACAGATATCAATCCAGCTAAAACTTTTTGCATCACTTCTCTCCTGGTGCTTTTTTTACTTCTACCTCTTTAAAAAGGATATTGCGAGGACTCTGTTTGTACTCTTTGATTGTTGATTGTAGCTCATTTAAAAGAGTATTTAGGCTATTTAAGGATCTGTTGAGTGCAGGGATAAACTCACTTGTTTGTGAGCGTAAATCAAAATCCCCCCTTTTTATCGCTTCACCAATGGCATCACTTGTCTTTTGTATCTCTAAGTAGCTTTTCATAATCTTTTCAAAGGCCTCTTTTGTTCCCTCTTCCCAGACGATAGTACTACTTACAAGTTGATCAATATGTGGCATCATAGTTTGAAGCATGGCGGTTGTTTTTTCAAGATTTTGTGCACTTTTTTGGATACTGTCAATCGTCTTCTCATCAAGTGTTCTATTTAGCCGTACTAAAAATTGAGAGCTTTGACTAAGAAGCTCTGTTAGCTCTTGTTGATTTTTTAAAGAGAGGGTTTTATCAACATTTTCAAGTGTTTTTGAGAGTTTAGCATACAGAGTTCCTAAAGAGGTCTGTACACTTTGAAAAAGAGAGGGAGCACTTCTTATAACTGGATACTTCTCCCCTTGCGGAATCTTTTGGAGTAAAGGAGAGTTTTTATCACCTAAGCTTAGATTGATATAGCTTAACCCAGTGATACCTTGTGAGGTTAGCTTTGCTACAGTAGATGTTTTTATAGGAGTGTTTTTATCGACACTGATAACTACGCGTACCTGTTGGCTATTTTTTGGATTGATACCAAGCTTGATCACTTTTCCAACATTTATCCCTCTATATTTTACTGGAGAGTCGAGATTAAGCCCAAGAACAGACTCATTAAAATAGATAACATAGCGTTTCATCTCAAGCTCATCACTAGGGCGAAGAAGCCAGTATGCAAAAACAAGTATAGATAAAAATCCAACAAGAATAAAGGCTCCAATTAGAGCATAGTTAGTTTTATTGTTCATCATTTTCCTTAAAAAATTTATCTACAAAGTCACTTTTGATATTATAAATACCTCTATAATCCCCTTCATAGATGACTCTTTTATTATCGATGATTGCAAATCTATCCATCGTTGTTTTGATAGAGGCTATATCATGCGAAACCATAACGATACTCAACCCTAAAAGATCTCGAAGCTTCATCACAAGATGATCAAACTCTCGTGCAGAGATTGGATCAAGTCCACTTGTTGGTTCATCCAAAAAGAGAAGTTCTGGATCCATCGCTAGTGCTCGTGCAAGTGATGCTTTTTTTTTCATACCACCACTGACCTGAAAAGGATAGAGTGTTGCATCCTCTCTTTTAAGACCTACAAGCTGAAGCTTAAATGCTACAATCTCATCAATCATTTTTTTTGAAAGATTGCTATATTCAATCAATGGTCTAGCTACATTTTCTGCAAGATTCAGTGAAGAGAAGAGTGCACCAAATTGAAAAAGTACGCCCCATCTCTGCCGTAATTTTTGTGCCTCTTTAGAGGAGAGTAAAGCTAAGTCCTTCCCAAAGACAAAAAGCTCTCCCCTGTTTGTACGCTCAAGCATAACCATTTTTCGCATTAAAGTTGTTTTACCACATCCACTAGGCCCTAAAAGACCATAGATCTCTCCCCTTTTTACATGAAGATTTAGCCCATCGTGGATCACCCTATTATCAAAGACAGTTCGAAGATTATGTACCTTTATGATATCCATCTCAAAGCCCTAGATGTGTAAAGATAACAGAGAAGACAGCATCACAAACAATCACAATAAAAATCGATTCAACAACACTTTTTGTTGTATGTTTTCCTATACTTTGAGTATCATCCTCTACTATAAAACCTCGATATATAGCAATAGTCGCGATCAAAAAACCAAAAAAAGGACCTTTAAGTTCACCTAATAAGAGATGTTTTACATCTATAACATCACGAAAACGCTCTATAAAAAGTCCAAAAGAGATACCTAGCTGCGTATGTGCTATAAGCAATCCTCCAAAAACTCCTGCTATATCAGCAACAAATATCAAAATAGGCAAAGAGATCATAAGTGCAAAAATCCGAGGAATAACAAGATAGTAGTAAGGATCAAATCCCATAGTCCTCATAGCATCAAGCTCTTGGGTAATCTTCATCGCCCCTATCTCAGCAGTATATGCAGAACCACTCCGCCCTGCTATAACGATAGCAGTTATCATAGGAGCCAACTCACGAAGTATAGAGATACCTAGCATATCAACTATAAAGATATTTGCTCCATAAAGCCTTAACTGAACTGCTGACTGATAAGCGACAACAACTCCAACTAAAAAGCTAGTAAGTGCAACGATACCTAAGGCTTTCAATGCACTTTGGTTAATCTCATAAAGGATCTCTTTATAGCGAAAATATTGAGGATTGAAAAAGAGAGAGAGCTTTTTTATAAAAAGCTCACCGATAAAACTTAAAAAAGATACTAAAAAGATATATTTTTTAACAAAAAAATAACCAATCCGCTCTAAAAATGAGCAGTGCTGAGACTTAGGAAGAGGTTGTACTGGATATCTTTTAACAAGCTCCAATGTCTGTACTATCTCTTTTTTTGTAGCTTTTAAGCTAAAACTATGCTCTTTGGCAAGGTTTACTAAAAAGAGTGCCCCTGCAGTATCCAACTTTTTTAAATTATCAAGCTCTAAAACTGCTTCTTTTGGTAACTTTTTTAACTCTTCCTCTCTCTTTGAGATAGTATAAATATCAAAAACTCCATCGATCCTATAACTCTTTTGCATCCTTATAGAGCCAAACTTTTAAAAATCTCTCTCAAGCAATTTATCAACTTTTAGTATCGTAAGGATATTGTTCTCTCTTTTTCCAACCCCTTCGATGATTGTATCATCTCCATCGACAGTATCTGGTGCTGGACCTATATCCTTCTTTGCAAGACGAAGTGCCATAGTGAGACGATCGATCACAAAACCAGCAACATCATCTCCATTCTTCATAACGATAAAACGGGTCTCCTCATCCTGTTTTTTTGGAGGAAGACCAAACTTTCGTCGCAAATCAATAAGAGGAATAACTGAACCACGAAGATTAAAAACTCCCAAAACATAGTCAGGAGTTTGTGGAACTCTTGTCCAACCTATTGGCTTTATGATCTCTTGGATAGAGAGGATAGGAACTGCATACTCCTCCTCACCTATAATAAAACCAACAAGCTGAACAACATCTTCTGTGTATGCTTCATCTGGTCTATTTTGCTGTTTTTGTTGTTTATTTATAACCTCTTTTAATTTATCGCTCATGATAAAAACTCCGACTTAAATTTGATATTTCTTTGAACAACACTCGCTAGATAATCAGCTGAATATGGTTTAGTAATATACTCAACCATTCCACTCTCTACCCCACGCATCCTATCAGATTTACCTGTTCTTGATGTCACTGCAATAAGTGGAAGATTTTTATAGCGATTGTACTTTTTGATCTCACTAGCAAGTGTATAACCATCCATTCGTGGCATCTCTATATCGATAAGCATAGCATCAAACATCTCATCAGAATCTTTTAGTTTATTTAGTGCTTCTTGACCATCTGATGCCTCAACAAGCGTGATACCTAAAGGTTCAAGTGCTTTTTTCATGATCATTCTATCTGTTTTTGAGTCATCTACTATCATCACACGATAATCACTTGCAGAGTTTTTCTCGTTGCTTTTTGTGCTTACGCTTTCACTGCTTCCTACACTTGATTTGACATTTTTAGCTATATCCATAAGAGCAACTACATCAACGATCAAAGTAACTCCACCATCACCCCGAATCGTTGCCCCTGCGATCCCTTGAATACCTTTGAGATACTCTCCAAGAGATTTAATAACAATCTCCTCTTGACCTATAAGTGTATCGACAATAAGCCCTAGTTTACTTGCACCCAATCCTAGTACCACAACATAAGCGTGTTCGTTGTTATCTAAAATACGCTCAACTTCAAAGATATCTCCAATATGTACAAGACTTAAAACCTCATCACGAAGTCGCATAACAGACTTATTCTCTACTGTATAGATCTCCTCTGTTGAGATACGCACAGTCTCCAAAACAGAGGCAAGTGGTATAGCATAACTCTCCTCTTGCACCCCAACAAGAAGTGCTTGAATAATAGCTAGTGTAAGAGGAATCTTAAGCTTAATCGAAGTCCCCTTACCTAGTTCACTATCTATCTCAATAATACCGTTGAGCTTTTCGATATTTGTCTTAACAACATCCATCCCCACACCGCGACCACTAACATTTGTTACCTGTGCGGCAGTAGAAAATCCAGGCTTAAATATAAGTGCATACGCCTCTTTATCACTCATATTGTCAGCCTCTTTTTCAGTGATAAGCCCCTTCTCTAAAGCTTTTTGCTTAAGTTTATCTGGATCTAAACCTCGTCCATCATCATTGATTTGAATGACAATATGGTTCCCTTCATTATAAGCTTTGAGTTCAACAGTACCAGTTTCAGGCTTCCCTAGTGCTACCCTCTCTTCAGGCGGCTCGATCCCATGATCACATGAGTTTCGGATGATATGTACAAGTGGATCACCGATCTCTTCAACGATTGACTTATCAAGCTCTGTATCTTCACCTTCGATAACAAGTTCGATCTTTTTATTAAGCTCTCTTGAGAGATCTCGTATCATTCGTGGAAATTTATTAAATACCTTACCAACTGGAAGCATTCTAGTCTTCATAACTGCTATTTGTAGATCAGTCGTAACTATTGAGACAATAGAAACAACCTGAGTAAGCTCTTCTAAGAACTGCTCCCCTTCATAACGCTCCTCTACATCGCTATTTATCTTGATAAGTCTATTTTTTGCTAAAACAAGCTCACCAATTAGGTTCATAAGGTGGTCAAGCCGTTTAACATCCACACGGATTGTTTGTTCAACCTGTGAAGAAGATTTGCGTGCTGGTGCAGGTGCACTCTTTGATGGAGTCTCTTTTGTTACTGGCTTTTTATTTGAAGCCGGAGCTGGAGTATTTTTTGGTTGCTCTTTTTTTGGCTCTTCGCTCTTTTGAGGCTCTTTGTTACCACTTTCTTGCTGTTTTTTCTTTTTAGCTTCTCTCTTTTTTCGATCCTCCTCTTGTCGCTTTGCAAGAAGCCTCTCTATCTCTGCCTCTATCTCCTCTGGAGAGAGGTTTTCATAATCTATCTCATCCTCATCTTCATCCTCTTGATTGGACTCCTCCTCTTTTGCAGACTCGTTAGATGTTTGTTCATCTACACTCTTTTCTTCTTGATTTTGAGTTGCACTTGAAGCTGGTGTCTCTACATTTCCATCACCACCACTGATACGATCAAGCTTTGCTACTACCTCTGAGACATCAATCCCCTCATCGCTACTTGTATCGCGGATCTTCTCAAGAAGTGCTTTCATAAGATCTACAGACTCTAAAATAACATCCATAATCTCTGGAGTGATACTTAGTTCTCCATGTCTTGCTTTATTAAGTACATCCTCCATATGATGCGTAAGATGTGTGAGTACATCAAAGTTTAAAAATGAGGATGCTCCCTTAATAGTATGTGCTACCCTAAAGATCCCATTTAACAGATCAAGATCATCTGGACGCGACTCAAGCTCAACTAGATCTTCATCTAACTTTTCTACAAGCTCAAAAGACTCAATAAGGAAGTCTTGTAATATCTCCTGAAATTCATCCATATTTACACTCCTACTCTTTCATATGTGCACGAACAACACGTGCTACTTCATCATAAAACTGACCTGCTTGAAACTTCACAAGATATCCTTCACCACCAGCTTCAAGCCCCCTATCTTCACTAAAGCTATCGCTAATAGAGGAGTTAAAGACAATAGGTATAGAGCTAAACCTTTCATCCTCTTTTACGCGTGCTGCAAAGTGAAATCCATCCATTTTTGGCATCTCTACATCTGAAACTATTATTTTTAATTTATCTTTTAGATTCTCTTCATAAACGCTATAGAGCTCTTCGAGTTTTTGGAGTCCATCCTCTCCATCACTTGCTTCAATAACATCAAATCCCATCTTTTCAAGTGCCTCTTTTACTATTTTTCGTGCAGTCAAAGAGTCATCAAGAACAAGTGCCATACCACTAAACTTCTCTACCTCTTGAGGAATATTCTCTACTTCTGGTTCATATAGTCCTAAATCCTCAACGACACTCTCAAGATCAAGTATCAAAAGAACTGCATCATCCTCTATGCGTGTTACTCCTGTGATCTTACTTCCATCAAGTGCACCAGTTCCTGAAGCAAATGTTGCTGGTTCTATATCACTCCAGCTGATACGGCGTATCCGTTTTGCTTCATGAACTATAAACCCTATTAGAACATTGTTAAACTCTGTGATGACAACTCTTGCATTTTTTCTTGCATCCTCTGGTTCTTTGATCCCCATCCATTTGGCAAGATTGATGACTGGGATAACTACATCACGAAGATCAAAAATCCCCTCTATATACTCTGGAGTTCCTGGAAGTTCTGTAAGTTTAGGCATCTTAATAATCTCACGAACTTTAGAGACATTGATACCATAGATCCCTTCATAGATCTTATCTCCCTCTTGTTTAAAGATCCGAAAATCCACCAACTCCATCTCATTAGAACCTACTTTAAGTGAATTATCTAGGCTCATATATACCCCTTATTTAAGCATCTGCTCTTGAAATATCACTTCATCTTGCACAAATTTTACAACAAAATATCTTTGATTACAAGCAAAAGCGGCTAAATTTATATATCTGCACCCTTTAAGAGAGAGGCTTTTATTTTGATGAAAATGTCCCTCTATAAAAAGATCGCATCTACATCCATTTAAAAATCGCTTCTTTATAAACTCCTCAAACCACTCAAACTTTCCACACTGCTCCTTTTTTTCCATGTGATGCTCAACAAAGTTTAGTATAGAGTGGTTCGTTAAGGAGTCATAGATATTAAGAAAAAAGAGGATAAGAGGATTTCGTATCAATGCTGTATAAAGCCTATAACCAAAAGGTGCATCAAAATCCCCATGAGCTAAGCAGATGCTTTTACCGTTACCTTGTATCATCATCGGTTGTTTAGAGATAGGATAGATAGTGATATTTTTAGAGAAAAATCGAGTGAGTCTAAAGTCATGATTTCCCTCTAAATAGATCACCTCTTTTGTTTTTGCTATCTCCTCGATAAGATCGATCAGCTCTTGATTTGCCTGTGCCGTATAGGGAACTCCGCCAAAAAGAGCATCAAAGATATCACCAAGCAAAAGGAGTTGTGGAGTTTTGATCTCATTGGAGTTGATCTTTTGAAGTAGCTCAAAGAGGGAAACTTCCCCCTTTGGCTTGTTGTAGTGTGCGTCAGTGATAAAGATCGCACCCTCTTGAAGTTTTATATCACTATGGTACATAGGCTATTTTTGGTATGCCAAGATCTTCTGGAAGATTCATCATGATATTTGCATTGACCACGGCTTGAGAGGAGGCTCCGCGTTGGAGATTGTCAATCGCACTAGAGATAAAAAGTGTAGAGCCCTGCTGTTTGACAAATATATCACAGAAGTTTGTTCCTGCAACACTTTTCATATCGACAGGCTTATCCACTATGCGTATAAAACTCTCATGCTCATAAAACTTCTCTATAAAACTCTTCGCATCTAGATTCTCATCGATCTGCATATAGATAGAGCTAAGCATCCCTCGTGTTATTGGGCAAAGATGTGGAACAAAGATCACATCACTCTCTTGAAGACCTAACTTATGTGCAATCTCTGGAGCATGTCTGTGACTAAGTGGGTTATAGGCAAAGAGATTTTCATTGACATTGACAAAGTGCGTTGTCTCACCCAACTTCTTTCCAGCTCCGCTGACTCCTGTTTTAGCATCAACGATCACAGGAGTATCTGAAACTCTCTTAGAGATAAATGGATAGGCTCCAAGGATAGCAGAAGTTGGGAAGCATCCAGGATTTGCCACAATCTGTGCAGAAGCTATTTTGTCTCTAAAGAGTTCTGGAAGACCATAGACCGCTTTTGGGAGATTTTCCCTATCTATATGTTCGGTGTAGTGTTTTTCATAGATCTCTAAAGGGAGGCGATAATCAGCAGAGAGATCCACAACTCTGACTCCATACTCTACAAGCGGTTTGACAAATGCCATCGCTGTTTTGTGAGGAAGTGCAAGAAATACAAGCTCACATCGTTTACTCGCCTCTTTTGGGTCTGCCTTTTCTACCGGAAGATCACACACTTTTGCTAAAGAGGGGTGTAGTTTAGCAAGTGTTGTCTCCCCCTCACTATTTGCTACATAGGCAAGTTCAAACTTTGGATGAGCATGAAGCATCTTTACAAGCTCAAGCCCAGTATAGCCACTAACGCCAACAACCCCTACATTAATCGCACTCAAAAGGGATCTCCTTATAGGTTACCTCAACAACCTCATACTCCTTTTTGCCTCCAGGAAGAGTCACCGTTACCTCATCTCCCTCCTCTTTACCAAGAAGCTGTTTAGCAAGTGGAGAGTTAAAGGAGATAAGCCCTCGATCTGGATCGCTCTCACATCCTCCAACGATTGTATAAGTCACCTCCTCTCCACTATCAAAATCCTCCAAAGTTACAGTAGATCCAAAACTCACTTTTGTATGCTGTAGCTCACTCGGATCGACGATCTTTGCATTTCCAAGTATCTCTGCTAGTTCTGCTAAGCGTTGATCGATCTGTTTTTGTTGTTCTTTGGCTGCGTGGTACTCGGCATTTTCTTTAAGATCTCCATGTTCTAGTGCCTCTTCGATCGCTTTAACAACCGCTGGGCGTTTTACATCACGAAGATCCTTGACCTCTGCTTGAAGTTTTTCATATCCATAAAGTGTCATCGGTTCGACTTTTTCCATATCTTTTCTCTCTTGTAAAGTTTTTATTGGGATTATATCATAAAGACAGGTGAAAGTGGTAGATAAAATTTTTAGAAGTGGTGGGTTCACTAGGACTCGAACCTAGGACCGCTCGGTTATGAGCCGAGAGCTCTAACCAACTGAGCTATGAACCCATCCATAGTTGGTAGGTTGGAATTTTACATATTTTTTGCTTATAGTTTTCTAAAATCACTCACTAACAACAAACTTCGCAAAAATCGGCAGATGATCACTATACCCTTTACCCATATGTCGTGCTCCATTATGTGAGTAGCGTATATACCAGCGGTTTATATATCTTTTTTTATAAAAGAGATAGGGCTTTTTAAGTACTCCAAAACTTCCATAAATATAGTCAAATCCACCTCTCTCAAGCACAGGTTTGGAGATGATGATACTATCAAGTGTCTCTTTGTTTCTTCTATGGATATAGTTCCATTGCTCCTCTCGTGGTAGATCATACCAAAGGTTATAAAGCTCCTTTGGAAGAAGATGTGCCTCTTTTGCTGGTGTAGTTACTTTGATAGTGTTAAGGATATGGTTGATGCCTGTTTTTCCATGAGTATCGTTGAGCTTATAGCGACGCCTAAACTTGATATACTCCTCAAAGTCGCTGTTAAAATCTCCTGTGATGATGATGTTTTTATCATATCCTATCTGCTCTATGCGTTGTTTTAAAGCTTTTGCACTAACTATACGCCTACTCTCAGCACCACTTTTGCTCTTCCAGTGATTGACAAAGAGATAGAAACTCTCATGCCCTACTTTGTACTTTAACTCTAAGATATTTCGATACTCTTTTGTATGCGATACCCATATCTCCTTTTTATAGACAAAGGGGATCTTACTTAGTACTGCTACCTTTACAGTTGTTGCTTTTGCGTCGGCTATAGCGTAGTAGCGATAGTAAACTCCCATCCTCTGTAATGTCTTACGTAGATCTTTAAGAGAGTGCAGATTCTCCACCTCCTCTAACGCAACAATATCCGCATCAAGATCTTTGATCACACGCGCAATATGTTTGAGTTTGATGTTGTATGTTCTCTTGTTCCAGTTTGAGCTGCTATTTGGGATGTACTCTTTATACTCACTCCCATCATAGTGTAGATCAAAGAGGTTTTGGACATTGTACTCAGCTATCTTCAAAGTTGTCTCTCCAAAAAGTAGTGCCGCAAAAAGCGACAAAAGTGCTAAAAAACGCATCATGCGATCCCGTTGAGTCGAAGAAGAGGCTCAGTTTTTGCCTCTCTGCCCATAAACTCCTCATAGAGTCTGCTCATACTCTCGCTTCCCCCTTTAGAGAGGATGATCTCTTTATAGGCTTTAGCCTTTTGTGAAGCAAATATCCCCTCACTGACAACTGCCTCAAAAGCATCAGCACTAAGCACCTCTGCCCACTTGTAGCTATAGTATCCAGCCGCATATCCTCCAGCAAAGATATGAGCAAAGCCGTTTTGAAAGCGGTTATAACTTGGTGGTTTGATAAGAGCAGTTCTTTTACGGATACTATCAAGAAGTGCTTGTACCTCCTCTTTTTGATAAAGCTTTTGATGCAGCAAAAAGTCAAAGAGACTAAACTCAAGCTGTCGCTGCATTGCCATAGCCGAGAGGAAGTTTTTCGCCTTTATCAAGCGATCTATCATCGCCTCAGGTAGTACCTCTCCTGTTTGGTAGTGCTTTGCAAACATCTGTAGTACACTCTTCTCATAGGCAAAGTTTTCCAAAAACTGGCTAGGAAACTCTACCGCATCCCACTCAACGCCATTGACTCCGCTTACCTCATTCTCCTCAACTCTACTTAAAAGATGATGGATCGCATGTCCCATCTCATGAAAGAGAGTTACAACATCATCATGTCTTAAAAGCGAAGGAGCATCCTCACTGCTTGGTGGGAAGTTACAAACCACAAAAGCTGAAGCCAACTGCACACTCCCATCACTTCGTCGCATATGAGTCTGCCAGTCATGCATCCACGCTCCGCCTCGTTTAGACTCTCTTGCTTCAAGATCAAGATAAAGTCGTGCACGAAGTTCTCCAGCTTCATAGATATCATAACTTTTTGCCTTTTCATGCCAGAGCTTTGCATCATTTGGTACAAACTCCAGATCAAACATCTTGTTCAAAAACTCAAAAAGTCCACTAACTACACTCTGCTGTTCAAAGTATGGACGATACGCCTCCTCGTCGATATCATAGTGCTCTTTTTTCATCTTCTCACTATAAAAGGCACTATCCCACGCCTCTATATCAAAACCAGCAAACTTCTTAAGATCTGCCACCTCCTTTGTACACTGATCATAGGAGCGATCAAGCAGCTCCTCCAAAAAGCCAACAACACTCTTCTCATCCTTTGCCATCTTTGTTGCCAAAGAGTACTGAGCAAAGTTCTCAAACCCCAAAAGTTTACTCATCTCCTCTCTTAGTGCCAAAAATTCATCGATGATCGCACTATTTTGCGGTGCCCTAGTGACATAGGCTCTATAGATCTCCTCGCGGATTTGACGATTTGGACCATAGGTCATATAGGCGATATATGAGGGCATCTGCAGAGTAAAACGCCACTTTTTGACTCCATCCTCTTCAAACTCTGCAGTAGCTAGATCGCTTGGAGGGATCCCCTCCACATCTGCTTCATCTTCGATGATCCTCTCATAGGCATTGGTTGCATCAAGAAGGTTTTGTGAGAACTCGTTGGAGAGTTCACTCTTTCTTAGGTTGATCTTAGCAAGTCGCTCTTTGGTTGCTTTATCAAGGTGTGCACCACTTAGCTCAAAGCTTTGAATATTAAGCTCTAGGACTCTTTTTTGCTCTTGATTGAGACGCTCTTTTTCTTTTTGATATATCTCTTTATAGGCGTTGTAGAGATCCTCATTTTGAGAGAGCTTTGTAGAGTACTCTGTAATGATAGGAAGTGCTTGGGTATAGATATCTTGAGTCTCTTTGGAGTTGTTTACGCTATTTAGATGCGAAAGTGGTGTAAAGAAAAGCTCAAGCTCCTCCTCCATCTCCTCAAGAGGCTTGATAAAGTTCTCAAAGCTCTTTTGCTTTTTAGATAAAAGCTCCTCTACTCTCTTTTGGTTTTTCTCTATCAATTCTTTGAGATCTTTGATAAATGTCTCTAAATTAGATCTAAAATCTCTAAATTCTTTCATGATATTCCTTTTTTTAAAACATTATAATGTATAATATAAAACAGATAACAAAGAGGGAGAGGCAATGCTAGTATCTGAATATCGCACCTTTATAGCACCTAGCATTCCTACAAAAAAGAGCGAACAAAGTTCCCAAAAAGTACATAAAAAAGCTTTTATCCTTCCAAAACAAGAGAGTTTTTATCGATCAAGAGCAGCTTTACGCACATCATTGCCAAATTTTATCTACAATAAAAACTACTACACAAATAAAGAGCGACTCCTTGATCAAAAAGATACAGATCCAAATCTTACACGCTTTAGATATCTAGCAAAAGCAAAACAGATCCCAAAAGCATACTCTACTCCATTTGTTACTTTTATGGATCTCACAAAACCAAAAAAGGCACTCACCGCAACTCCTTTGGTTTTTCCTCAAAAAGCTGATGATAACTATAAACAAAGCCTCTTAACCACTAAAAGATCCTTGATGTTACAAACATATCAAGCAAACGATCTCTACTACAAGCAGGTATATGCTTCATGATAAAACGCATCGCCATTGTTCGCCTCTCTGCACTAGGTGATATCGTAAACTCCGCTTTTGTTTTGCAGTTTATCAAACAGGTATATAAGGATGTACAGATCACTTGGATATGTGAGGAGGTTTTTGCACCGATTTTTAATCAACATCCCTATATAAATCAGATCCACACTCTCAATCTCAAAAAACTAAAAAAAAATAAAAGCTTCTCTCTTTTAAAGCAAGAGATAGGCTCTTTGCGAAAGCTTGGGGATTTTGATATCGTTATCGATATGCAAGGGCTTTTAAAATCTGCTATCGTCTCTCGTCTTATATCACCAAATACACATGGTTTTGACAAGGACTCTATACGAGAGAGTATCGCCTCTATATTTTACAAGACGACAACACACATCCCCTATAGCGAAAATGTCATCCTTCGCAATGCTAAAGTGGTCGGGGATGCACTAGGATTTTCGATAACAAAGGAGATGATAGAGCAAAAAGAGAGAGTTTTTCCACTTTTATATCAAAATCCATTTGACACTCAAACAAAACATATCCTTTTTGTTATCGGTGCAAGTTGGGAGAGCAAACGCTACCCAAAAGAGAGAGTTATAGAGGTTATATATGCACTTGATGCTAAGGTTCATATCCTCTGGGGAAACAAAACAGAAAAAGCAGATGCTGAGTATATCGTCTCCAAAACAAAAAATGCAAAACTCACACCAAAGATGAGCCTTGATGAGCTTGTTAGCTTTATCTCCTACTGTGATCTTGTTATAGGGAATGATACAGGTCCTACACATATGGCGTGGGCACAAAATGTTCCTAGCATCACGATATTTGGTCCGACAAATGAACGGATGATTTTTGAAACATCTAAAAATGTCGCGATACATTCAGACTCAAAGGTGGATATCTTAAAGATAGATAAAAATGACTACTCTATTAGAGAGATAGAACCCAAAAGAATCATTGACAAAGCGAAGGAGCTTTTATGAAAAAAACAATGCAGTTTATTGGCTTTAAACTTTTTTTACTTTTTGAAAAGTTTTTAATGCTTTTACCAAAAAAAGTTCGCAGAGCCTTTTTTATAATGCTTGGAGATATTGCAAGACTTGTCGCTAAAAAGCATCGAAATATCATTCGAGCCAATCTTAAATTTGTCTATAATGACAAAGCTACAGAGGAGTTTATTTCTGATGTAACAAAATATCAGTTTAGATTACTGGCACTAAATTTTCTACAAACTATCGAGAGTCGCTACTATAGTATCGAAGAGATAGCAAAAAATGTCACTTTCGAGAATGATGAAGTGGTGAAAAAAGCGATACAAGAGAAGCGCCCTATCATCTTTGTAACGGCACACTATGGAGCTTGGGAGCTTGGAGGCAATCTTCTTAGTGCTTTATATACGCCTATTTTGATTATCTACAAAAAGATGAAAAACCCTTACTTTGAGGAGTATCTGCTTAGCTCTCGTGCAAAATGGAAGATGAGTTATGCCGAGAGGCATGGAGCTACTAAAGCAATTTTAAAAACATTGAAAAAAGGAGGCGCTACAGCTATACTTATCGATACAAATATTCGTAAAAAAGATGGTATCAAAGTAGAGTTTTTAGGGCATCAGGTAACGCAAATAAAAACTACAGCCTACTTTGCAAGAAAGCTCAATGCAGCTTTAATCCCTTCACTAATCCATACAAAAGATGACAAGCATTATACTATTAAATTTTATAATGAGATTATTCCTCCAAAAACAGACAATGAAGAGGAGGACATCAAAGCCTCTGTACAGATGCAGACGGAGTGGCTTTCAAAAGAGATATTTAAAGAACCAAAGCCTTGGTTTTGGCTCCATCGGAGATTTAAAGAGGATTATCCAGAGATCTATAAAAAATAATCTAACACTCTCCATCAAATTACAACGATATTACAACACTCCTTTGCTACAATTTTCTATAGACCATTTCTAAGTAATCAGGTAAAAGGAAAAAAAATGAAAAAAGTAGCTGCATTTTCAATAAGTTTACTTGTAGCAGGTTTGATAATAAGCTGTGGAGATAGTAACAATAGCCAAAGAGAGGAAAGCAAAGAGAGCACAACAAGTACAACACAAAAGATATATATAGATGATATCAACATAACTCTTCTACCAAACTCTACAAAAAGGATAGATACAGGTATCAGTCAAGACAACAAAGTAGAAATATCTACACCTCCATCTCATGGAAGTGCTGAAGCTTTTTTGGTAGCAAATGAGAGTTGGAATATAGATTATCATGCATCTTGTTATATTGGAAAAGATAGTTTTATCTACAAAAAAAATTCTAATGAGTATGGAAGAGTCAATATAACCATAAAAGGTGCAAATACTCTTAATGAGGAGAATAAAACAGTCTCTACAAAAGAGAATATACCACTTAGAGGGATCTTTTTATCCTCAACAACTCCACTCTCTCTAAAAACAAACACATCACATGGAAAGCTTTATCCTTACTATAGTGAAGCAAATATATCCAAATTTGACTATTATCCAGATAGGAATTTTCATGGAGTTGACTTCTTTGACTATGAAGTAAACCAAAGCATAAATGGTTGTGATATATCAAGCAGTAGGAGAGTTACTATCAATGTAGAAGCAGAGCCAAGCTATAAAGTTCCTGTTGTCTTTCCAGATAACAATGCCCAGTGTAGAGTTGCTTTAACTGATGGCAATAATTCACTCATCTACTCTAGCGATGTACTCATAGGTGATTACTGCATAAACTATCCTATCAACTTTCACAAAGTACTTGATAGATTTGAGTATGTTATAGATCCAAACACACTCCATGCTATCTCTGAAGATGCTTCTATATCGGACTTAAATAGATACCAAAGAGAGACACTCAAAACATCAACTCTCTATGATTGGGATGGTTACAGAGCAGGAACTAAGGATAATGCGTATGTTTTTAGATATCAATACTATAAAAACATTACAGGTGCACCGGTTATGCACTACACAGAAAATCTCATATATAGTGCCTATACCCCAGTAAGAAATGAAAATGAAGATATAGAAGAGATGATTTTTGGAAAGCTTCCATGGTCTGATAGAAGTGATCATGAAGCTCTGTTTGATATCGTTGGCGATAGAATTAGTGCTGACAAAGTGATAACATCATATGCAGGAATAGATAACAATATATACTTTGTCGGATATGATGGAGCCAATGGGAACGGGATAAGTTTAGCTTGTGTAGAGTTGGTCGATGGATCTCCATCATTTGATGGCAAATGTCAGGGTATCCAACTTTACTTAAACAAATTTGATGATTATGCCACTGATACAGGATTAGATATTAGTAGCAGTGATATAGTCTCTATCCTTAATAAAACACTTGTTTTTAGCTATACACACAATTATGCTTTTGATGACAATGAGATCACTCAACACATAAAACTTATAAGCGATGGTCAATACTATAGAATTTTTTTACAAAAAGCAAAAGTAGGATATACTCTCTTTTATAAAGGAAAAAACAGAGATACCAATAAAACAGAGATCGGTTATATCAAAGAGGAGAACAACTCCTTAAAAAGCAGATACTATCTAATGCCAGACAGAGGTAGTGCATTAACTCAATGTGCCAGTGGCACTAATGATGATTCATGTTCAAAAAGTTTAACAGAGAGTAGATTTATTCTACAAAAACTTTATGAATTTCAAGAAAGAACTACTCCGAGCAAATGGCTTGTTTATGATGATGAGCATATCTACTTTTCAGAACGAAACACAACCTTAAATGCAGATATGTTAAAAGTCTTAAACAGAAAAAGTGGGAGCATCACCTCTCTAAATATAGATCTTTTAAATACAAATGGAGCAAGAGTTGATGAACTAAAACTCATAGGTAACTACATCTATCTTCTCACAAGTTCAACTTCAACAGACTACCCAATCTCACTATGGAAGATAGATCCAAAAGAGAACTCCATAATTAAAGTTGAAGGATATGAGACGAACAAATATATCAAATTATTTAAAAACAGTCTTAATGAGGGCAATACTATTATTTATACAACAATGAATATAAATGATGATCAAACCCAATATACAGACTTTAAACTCTATAGCTATGATGCCTTAAAAAATAAAAAGCATCTCATCACTACTGCAAACTCCTTAAATATACAATAAGGCAACTACTACTCCACCAATAATTTTGTTGGTGGATAAAATTACAACGATATTGCAACACTCCTTTGCTACAATTTTCTATAGATCATTTCGTAGAGAGGTAATAAGCTCTCATTTAAGGAGAAAAAATGAAAAGGGTAGCTGAAATTTCAATAAGTTTGCTTTTAGCAGGTTTGATAGTCGGATGTGGCGGCTCAGGTGGAGACATAACTCCTTCTACAAACAAAGGGACAGGATATTATGTAGATAGCGCAGTAGCAGGAGTTAACTATGTATGTGGTGCACAAACAGGTGTAACCGATTCAGATGGAAAGTTTGTTTATGAAATAAATAAAGAGTGTACCTTTAGTGTAGGTAATACGATATTAAGAAAGATATCAAAAGAGGATCTAAGTAGTAAAGAGTTTACTGTTATTGAAAACAATATAACTATAGCAAGTTTGCTGCAAACTCTAGATAATGATGGAGATGCTTCAAATGGGATTACTATCACCAAAGAGGTACGCGACGCTCTTAAAGAAAACGATTCTACCACACTTGATATAAATGCCATTTTCGATACAGTTAGCAATGTAAGTGAATATAGAGGACACTTTGTTACGGAAACAGAAGCAGGCCAACACCTTGGCAACACGGTCAAATCAATGCTTGCAGGTAAAACATTTTATGTTGTAATAGAGTCAGGGATTACATTTTTTGGTGTAGATATGACAGAAGATTCACAAAGATATGTTATGCCTGTGCAATTTGACGAAAATCTAACACGAATGAGTAGTCCTCAAGACAGTTCAGTTGCTCTGTCAATCAATTTTGACGGTAGTAATAAACTCTATATTAACGGAAATCAAAACAGCTATATGCTTATCGAAGGAAAGACGGATAAGTATATAAAAGAGACAACTATTGCATTAGTTGGTATGCAAACGATGGATCATTGGCGTTTTTACTATAATGAAAGTGATGCAACAGCTTATGCCAATAGTCTAAACGGTAGCGGATCAACTGGTGGTTCAACTGGTGGCGGATCAACTGGTAGCGGATATAGTATCGTCCAAAATATCCCAGATAATGCAAAAGGACTTATGATATATAATAATGTATCATCAGCAGAAGCAGATAATATCGCTGCTGAAATTCTTACCCAAAATTCTGATTACAATTATCGATATAATTCTAACAATACACTCTATTGTAGCGATTATGGTTACTCATATTTATTTGCTGATACTACCGACTCTGCCACAGGTGTTCAAAGCAAAACTTATCTCATCAGTCAAAATAACTATGACGATATGTGTCTGGAGATGTATTATAACTCTGGATCCAACTCAATGGCAGTTTTTAAGTAACTACCCTATCTGCAAAGTATAGCCGATAGAGTGGATAGTCTTTAAAAATTTATACTTTAGCTTTGCCCTTAGTCGCAAGATAAGGGCACGGCGTGTGTTTTCATTACTCTGTTTATCTGGCCAGATATAATTTTCTATCTCATAGATACTTACTATATTATTTTTTTCAAGAACAAGAAGTTTTAGAAGAGTTCTCTCTTGTTTTGTTAGATGTACGACTTCTCCATTTAATAACAACTCCTCGTTTTTAGAATCATACGAAAACTCATGATCAAAAACAACATCCCCTATCCTTTTATTTGGGTAAAGATTTTTTACTGCCAAGCTCATCGCAACTTGAAGCTCTTTTGTGTTAAATGGCTTGATCAAATAGGCGTTAGGATCAGTCTCTATAGCTCTTTGGAGTGTTATATCATCACTAAATGCACTGATATATATAAGAGGAATATCTCTTTTTGATTTTATCTCTTTTGCACACTCAATACCATCGATATCGCCCTTTATATAGACATCCATAAGGATCAGATCTATTTTTTGAGTTTTAACCGCTTCATAGGCTCTTTTTGCATCTGCAGCGATGCAACAGACATCATAGCCTAGATCTTTGACATAGTTTGCTATCTCCATAGCGACGATACTCTCATCTTCAACTATAAGTACATTCATAATGCGAACTCCATTATATATTTTAATCCATCATCAATCTCTATCTTCAAATCCCCCTCAAGCTGATTTTGAACCAGCATCTTTACCAAAGTTATCCCAAGAGTATCCTTTTTAGGATTATCCAGCTTTATATGCGACGCATTATCCTTGATGATCAAACGGTATTCTCTATTTTTATTGTACATTTTGATCTCAAGTTTGATGATATCCTCTTGCACATATTTAAAAGAGTTGGTCAATAGTTCATTTACTATAAGACCTATATAACTAGCTTCACGAAGTGGCATATAAACACTTTCTATCCCCATATCAAGCTCTATCCTCTTTTCACAAAGTGATGCAAGATCATTATATATCTCCAAAATATAGCTATGCATATCTACATTTTGGAGATCATCTTTCATATAGAGACGCTGATGTGCTTTGGCTATTGCCGATATTCGTCCCTCAAGAGATCGAAACTTCTCTTTTGATTTTCCATCTAATCCATCTGCTTGTATTCTTATCAAAGAGAGAATAAGTTGAAGATTGTTTTTGACTCTATGATGAAGCTCCTTAAACAAAATCTCTTTTGTTTGTAGTGCTTTATTGAGTGAAGCAGTCTGCTCTTTGATCCTTCTTTCTATGATGGTATTTCTCTTTGCATACTCCTTTATCAAAAGTGCATCTGCTTCTTGTTTTTGAGCTTTTAAGACAACATATCTATCGACAAATGCAAAGGAGATAATCACACTCTCAAGAGCAATCAAAACCATCACAAGCGTTGAAACATCCTGTATAACAGAGATGATACCAAGACCATCTAAAATCATCAACATAAATCCACCAACTGCAAAAATCCAACCAAGTATAAAAAATCTCGCCTGTTTATAGCCTTGTATATAAACATATATACCTGCATAAAGATTGAAAAATATAAAAACGAGTGCCGTAACTATTCCCACTTCAGGATAGTAAAAATATGAAGTTCCAAAAATCGGTACCTCAAAAACAGATAAAAAGATAAAAAGATTATAGATCCGATCTAAGAAAGGATAGCTCTTCGTTTGCAAAAAAGTTTTGGAAAAAAGAGCTGCAAAAAAGTACATAAGATTGACCTTAAAAAGTACACTTCTATCATCGATATCAACAAACCACTGTGGCATATGGATTTGTGTGAGTCCAAGGTATGTTGATTGTTGAAATATTAAAGCAAAAAGATAGAAACAATAAAGCAGATACACCTTCTCATGAGTATAGAGATAGAGTAAAAGATTATAAACAAAAACCATAAAAAGCACAGTAAAAAAGATATAAACAACCATCTCTTTATGATACTCATAAGCTAAAAACCTCTTCTCATCATAAAGACCTAAGCCCAATCGTAATGCCGTTGTAAAGTTACTAATCTTTAGATAGTGTGTTTTGGATTCATGTGGTAGAAGTACCAATCTAAATGTAGTGTTGAGACTCTTTTTTTGATTTTTTATATATTTTGTTCCCTTTTTTATAACAGGGCTTCCATCTTGATATAAAAATACACTCTCTAAGAGAGGATTTTGAACTTCAAGAATCTTTGAGACACTTTTATCATGGGTATTATAAAATGGTAACTTTATCCATAAAACTACATCTTTTGCAAAGCCTAGATGGATATCTTTTTTCTCACTCTTTTGAAATATGGCACTCTCTTTTATTTGTGCAAAATCCAGCTTCTCTTTATCGATATATATCTGTGCATCTTCAAGGAGTGTATCACTGTCTTTAAAAAAGTCTATAGGCTTTGCATCAAGTATCGATGAAACTAGCAAACAAGAGATAAAAAAGATGATCTTTTGATATAGCAACTCTTTTCTCTCTTATAGCCCTTATACACACTCTTTTGTTCTAGCTTCAAAAACTTTCAAAATGGCAAGGAAAAATGCTGTAATAGCAGGTCCTAAAATCATCCCCCAAAAACCAAATGAAGCTAATCCGGCAATAATAGCAAAGAAGATAACAAGACTATCGAGTTTTGCATCATTTTCTGAAAGAAGTTTTTTGTTTATCTCTTTGATAATGATCGGTTTTATAAAGGTATCTGCTATAATGGAGATCACTATAATCGTATAGAGTGCGATAAAGATAGCATTGAAAGTGTGTCCAAGATAAAACTCATAACTCATAAAAGGCACCCACATCAAAGCAGCTCCAACAACTGGAACAAGTGACGCAAAACCAAACAAGATACCATAAAAGATACCATCATACCCAAAAAATGAAACTGCTATACCAAACAAAACTCCCTCAAAAGCCGCAGTTACAAGAATAGAGTAAAACACAACACTCATAACCGATGAAAGCTCACGAGAGAGGATCATACTATCACTTTCACTCATCTGTACAATACGACGAAGGAAATTAACAATCACTCCACTATGATACTGTGCAAAAAAGTAAAAGATAACGATCAAAAAAGCATTTTTGACAAATCCAACACTAAAAGCACCGATTTTCCCAGTAAGTGCAATCGCTTTTCCAGCAAGGCTCTTTATATCTACCTCTTGGATCATCTCTGCAAAATAGGGCTTGAGAAAGTCCAAAAAGTGTGGAGGATTGATCATCTTTGATTTGATAAAAGCATCAAAACCACTAAGGGTTGTCATGTCCAAAGATTTAAGCATCATCGTCATAGTTGTGAGTATATAGGCAAAGGGACCAAAAAAGAGCACTGCAAGTAAAAAACTAGACAAAAGTGCAGCTGCCATTTTGGAGTTGAGCTTTTGCTCAAAAAAGTTTTGTATATTTGATGTTGAGATAGCAAGTAGAGCCGCTATCGTCATAGCAAGTAAAAAGGGCTTATAAAGAAAGTAGATCCAATAAAGTGAAAAGGCAAATAGCACTGCTATGAAGTATTGTGGTTTCAAAAGAGCTTCCCCTCCTCTTTTGGTGGTTCTATCGATAAAATATCGTAAGTTTTAAAAGTAGCACATCGTCCTTTGGCTGTTCTCTCTAAAAAACCATTGGCAAGGAGATAGGGTTCTATCACATCCTCAACAGTCCCCTCATCCTCACTTAGTGCTGCAGCGATGGTACTAAGCCCCATCGGTTTACCTCTATTTTGAGCTAAAAGTTGCAAAAGTCTTATATCCATCTCATCAAAGCCCAGTGCATTGATACCCAGAGCATCAAGTGCATAACGAGTTCGTTCAAGCGTTATGCACTCCTCATTGGCAACATCACTAAAATCACGCACTCTTCGAAGAAGTCTTAGTGCGATACGAGGTGTTCCACGACTTCGCTTTGCGATCTCCAAACTTGCCTCTTTTTCTATCTCTTTACCTAGTTTTCCTGCAGCCTGAGTGATGATGCGTCCTAGCTCTTTAGGCGTATAAAACTGCATCCTAAAGTTCATCCCAAAACGATCACGAAGAGGGTTTGAAAGCATCCCAGCTCTAGTAGTTGCACCTATAAGGGTGAAGCGAGGGAGATCGATCTTGACTGTTTGAGCTGCTGGACCACTACCGATGATGATATCGATACGAAAATCCTCCATCGAAGAGTAAAGTATCTCCTCAACTGCTGGTGAGAGGCGATGGATCTCATCGATAAAGAGGATATCCCCCTCTTCAAGATTGGTAAGGATCGCCGCTAGATCGCCACTCTTTTCTATCATCGGGGCGGCTGTTACTTTGATGTTGGCATTCATCTCATTGGCTATTATGAGTGCAAGAGTTGTCTTTCCAAGTCCTGGAGGTCCATAAAAGAGTACATGATCGAGTGCTTCGCCTCTTTTTTTACTCGCCTCTATAAAGACTGCAAGATTGCGTTTGATCTGCTCCTGACCGATATACTCATCCCACAAGCTAGGGCGAAGTGTCGCTTCATCAACGCTCTCAGACTCAAACTTCTCTATCTCGACAAGTCGCTCCATCAGTAAGTATGCTCCTGTGCAGGGAAGCTTCGCTTCTTAACTTCTGATGCATAGCTTGAGAGTGCCTGTTTGACCATCGAAGCACCATCAAGATACTTCTTGACAAATTTTGGCGTAAACTCCTCAAAAAGTCCCAACATATCAGAAAAGACAAGCACTTGTCCATCTACTCCATTTCCAGCACCGATACCGATCACCGGTATAGAGACACTCTGAGCTATCTCAGTGGCAACCTCAGCTTTTACCCCTTCGATCACCATACAAAAAGCACCAGCATCTTCTACCGCCTCTGCATCTTTTAAAAGTGTAGATATCTCCTCTTTGTTTTTTCCTTTGACTTTGTATCCACCCTCTCCGCGTACCGCTTGAGGAAGTAGCCCTATATGTCCGCAAACTGCTATCCCATTGGAAGTCAAGTGCTTGATGATCTCGCTCTTTTGAACTCCTCCCTCGATCTTTATAGCATCTGCATCACTCTCTTGATAGACTCGTATCGCATTTGAGAGTGCCTCCTCTTTTGTACTATATGTTCCAAAAGGCATATCACAGATCACAAAGCTCTCTTTTGCTCCATTGCACACTGCATTTGTATGGTAGATCATCTGATCGAGTGTAGCACTGACGGTATCTTTCTTACCAGCAAAACTCATATTGAGACTATCGCCAACTAGCAGCATATCTGCACTTTCTTCAAAAAGCTTAGCAAAAAGTGCATCATATGCCGTTATCATCACAAGAGGTTCACCACCTTTGGCTCTTTTTATCGTTGTCGTTGTATGTTTCTTCTTCATCTTTTTCTTCAATCGTAAAATTTTTTCTATATTATACAATAAGAGATATTTCTTTTAACGAAAAACTGATATAATGATAAGCAACCAAGGAGAGAAGATGGGTGTGAGAAGTGAGCTTGAGGCCAACTTCGACTTTGAAATCGTTGATGAGTTCCTTGATCACTATGCACTCATGGTAGATGCAATGGAGCTGCTTATCCTTGATCTTGCAAAAGAGGATATGTACAAACGAAGTGTAGAGGAGCTTTTTCGCCTTTTTCACAACATCAAATCAGCTACTGGTTTTTTGCGTTTAGAAATGATGCAAAAACTTGCAGCTTTTGTAGAGAGCGTACTTGAAGATCTACGAAAAAGAGAAAAACCAGCAAATGATGACACGATCAACTGGCTTTTAGCCATCAGCGATATGTTTGCAACTTGGCTAAAAGATCTTCAGATGGATAAAGAGCAGCTCTCGCCTATAAGATTCTCCTTACTAAAAATCCCCGATATCGACGCATAAGGATAGAACTTGAGCAAACAACTTGTCGCTTACATCACATCAGCATTTCCAAATAAAGAGTTTACAACACAACTCGCTCTTGCACTCTCAGAAAGTGGAGTAGATACACTAGAGATTGGAGTCCCATTCTCAGATCCTGTTGCCGATGGTCCACTTATCGAAGCAGCAAATCAACGCTCTTTAGCCAATGGTTTTCGCTTTAGCGATCTGCTTGATATCTCTAAAGAGATCACTTCCAAAGTTGACCTTTTATGGATGGGATACTTCAACAGTTTCTATCAACAAGATCTAAACAAGCTCCTCCCTCTCTCAAAAGAGATAGGCATAAATGGCTACATCATCCCCGATCTACCATACGAAGAGACACTCCGCTATCAAAAACTCTTCGATGAAAACAACCTCGTAAATATCAGCTTTGTCGCTCCAACAGACTCCAAAGAGCGTATAGCAACCATCACAAAAGATGCCAAAAAGTTCATCTATATGGTTGCCTATACCGGCATCACAGGAAGCGGAAAGGATGAAGATCTCCAGCCTGTTATAGAGGATATCAGAGCATCAACTCCCACTCCTATCTATGTAGGCTTTGGGGTCAATGCCAAAACTGCCAAACAAAAGGCAAAACATAGTGATGGAGTAATCGTAGGAAGTGCTTTTATAGATATACTCCTCAAAGAGGATCTCTCCTATACCCAAAAGATAGAGCAGTGTTGCAAACTAGCCAAAGTCATCAAGGAGGAGATCAACTCCGATTGATGACTAAATTACAATACAAAAAAATAGGACAACAAATGAAAATAAGTGAAATATTAAAAGATTCAAATTACAAACTTACACAATTTAAAGACGAATATATAAAAAAACTAGAAGAACTCAAATTGCTAGTTGCTTTTGCTGATTAGCAGACAATTTCAAAAAACAATCCATAGAATAAGCAGTGATAAACAACTTAAGCTTCGTTAAAAAGCCATCAATGGATGTAGCTTTTATAACATTTCCAAATCTACCGGTAATAATAGAAAAGACAGTTTCAACTTTTTTACGAAGCTTACGCTTGATAAAATAGTCATTGTCTTTGCCCATATTTGAACGCTGTATAGCATGAAGTGAAACTCCAAATTTCTCAAGAAAACTTTTTAATTTTTTAGATACATATCCTTTATCGCCAACAACGATTGAGAACTTTTTCATAGCCGGTAAATATTTTTTAGCGGCAGTTGCATCATGTTCATTTCCGTAAGAGATGTAGCAATGCACAGGCTCTTTATTCGTGGATACAACCATATGCACTTTAAATCCATAAAAATATCTCTTCTTTGAAGCATTATAGCCTTTCATATCTTTATGGTTATAGATATTACAGTTTGCAGATCGTTCTAATTTGCATACCTCTACTGGAAAGGAATCTACTGAGTAGATCTCACTTTGGGAAGTTTTATAAAACACTTCACTTAAAACTCCAAAAATATAGTCTATTTGATTATGCAGATTGTTCAGACGCCTGATAAAACGGCTGTAATCGATTGGATAAGATAGTCTCATACTTATAAAAAACTGATGAGCATTGTAATAATTTCCATGAAAATATCTCACTGCCATATATCCTATAGGTAAAATCTCTGCGTTACTAATTTTTGCACGAACATCATCTTTTGTACCTATTGCTTTCAATAAATCATCTACTAAACAAAACGAAGTTTCTTTAGAAAATACTGTTATAATCTTTTCATCCATAAGAAATCCTCTGCCACGAGTTTTTCTTATGGACTAAGCAATTTTCAATCCTTTTTTAACTAGCAATTTGGGTTATAAAGGATTTATTGAGATAATATATCTTTTAAGAAACTCATTATTTCATAGCGAAGTAGAGCCAAATAGCGATGTTATGAAAGTTTATAAATTTGCTTATTTTATATTGAGAAAAATTTTACATGAGATTCCAAGCACATAGCAAAATATCATCCTCCCTATCTTCACCATATGGGACAAAAAATCAAACAATTTCAAAATTGAAACTCCTTAACATTGAGTTAAAAGAGCAAATTGCCAATCTGTAGATGATGACACTATCCATAAAAGTAAAGCTATGCCCCTGCTGTCCTGTAAACCCTTTGTTTATTAAAAAGGACTTATTGGATAGATTGGGTAGTGAGTGGGTAAGAGTGAAAAGTTATGCTATAATAATGTACAAAAAAATGTAAGGATTTGTTATGCAAGTAGTGAGTATGACAGAAGCAAGGAACAACTTTAAAGCAATCTTTGATAGTGTGTATCTGGATAATGATGAGGTGATCATTCATCGAAAAGGGCGTGAAAATGTGGTTGTTATACCTTTTGATGAGTACAAATCTATGAAAGAAACGAACTATCTTTTAAGTTCAACAAAAAATAGAGAAGTGCTTATGAGATCCTTAAAGGATGCAAGAGAAGGAAAAGTCTTTAGTAAAAAGCTTATAGAAGAATGAATATCATTTTTACAGAGGATAGTTGGAGTGACTATCTATACTGGCAACAAACAGATAAGCAGGTTCTCAAAAGAATAAATCAGCTTATCAAAGATATCAAAAGAGAGCCTTTTAGAGGAATTGGAAAGCCTGAACCATTAAAATATGAGTTATCCGGATGTTGGTCAAGAAGAATCACGGATGAACATAGGTTGGTTTATGAAGTAAATGAGCATGGGATTATTTTGATATCTTGTAGATATCATTATTAGTTGAGTGGTAAGTGGTGAGAAGGATTTGTGGTATTATATTGAAAAATAGAGCAGAGGGAGTTGTGGATGTGGATGAGATTTTTAACTGCTTTTTGTTTCATTTGCACTAAAAAATGAAGCTTTGCCCCTGCTTCTTTTCGATGCAGTGAAGGGAATAAGCAAAAAAACTATTGAAAAAAAACTGAGCTAATATCATTGTTGAAAAGTGTAAAAGGTAGCTTTATATTTTTACTAAATATCCCTTATTATATGCACAAGCATAGACAAATTTTAGAAATCTCTATTGCAAGATTTGGGTTCAAATTTAGATTTTGTCGTTATAATTGCAGAAAAAACGGATAAGTATGAATATACTCTTTATCGGTGATATCGTCGGTCGTCCAGGCCGTGATATGGTGAAACAACATCTCTTAAAAATAAAAAAAGATCACAAGATAGACTTTGTTATAGCCAACTATGAAAATGCTTCTCATGGATTTGGTCTGACACCCAAAAATGCAGATGAGCTTTTTGGTGCCGGGATAGACTGTATGAGTGGTGGAAACCATAGTTGGGATAAAAAAGAGCTTATTCCTCTACTTAGTACGCACAACATCTTGCGTCCACATAACTATCCTTTAGAGGTAGAGGGAAGTGGTTTGAAGGTTTTTGATGTTGCAGGGGAGAAGTTGGCGGTTTTAAATCTGATGGGGCATTATGGGATGCCGATGTGCGAGAATCCCTTTCGATGTGCAAAAGAGAGTGTAGAGAGACTGCATCAAGAGGGAATAAAGAACATTTTTATCGATTTTCATGCTGAAGCAACGGCGGAGAAGCGGGGGATGATGATGCTCTTACAAGGTAAAGTAAGTGCGATAGCTGGGACACATACTCATGTCTCAACCGATGATCTACAGATAGCTAATGATACCGCTTACATAACCGATATAGGACTAACTGGTTGCAGGGATAATGTGATAGGGATGGATGCTAAAGGACCACTCTCTCAGTTTCTTACCGGTCTTAAAGCACACTATGATATTCCAAAAAAATGCAAGAAGATTTTACAGTGTCTGATAGTTGATATCGAAGATGGAAAAGCAAAAAGTGCCTATAAACTTAAACGCTTTGATGATGGAAGAGAGTTTAGAAGTGATGCGTGGATAGAATAGTTTTGATATAATTGCGTAAATTTTAGGAGGCAAAAAGATGGTACCTTCAGATATACAGCTCTATGCGGAGAGTAGAACCAAAGCAAGAGCCTACTTTTGTTATCTTTTTCACAAGAACATCCCTGATCGTCTCCCCTCTGTAACACCAGAGATGATCATCCCAAAACTACTTCGTATAAAGTCTGAACTTGAAAAGTGTGAGGGGGTTTATCTGCTTGATCACAAGGGAGTGCAGATCTCTCCAACCTATACAGCAACTAAACAGATAGATGATGATATAGGCAAGATCCGTGCCGATAGAGCCTACTACTACCGAGCAGTAAAAGAGGGGCGATGTACGCTTACAGATCCCTATCCATCTTTGATAACAGGTGATCTTTCGATCACAGTATCTATGCCTATCTATAATGAACAAGATGAGCTAAAATATGTTGCCTGTCTTGATATGCCTTTTGAAGAGGTGATCAAGGTTGCACATCCTGGAACACTTGATAAATTTTCATCCAAATTTTTCAAACTAAGTTATGGAGCTTTTTCTGTAGCTCTTTTTGCGGTTGCTTTTTTACTCTTTATTAAAGCTATTCAAAATTTTGTACTAGAGATCTCACCAGGACATTTTCAGATCAAAGATATGTTTGAAGCAACGATCCTGCTGACGCTCTCTTTGGCCATTTTCGATCTGGTTAAGACCATTGTCGAAGAGGAGATACTAGGACGCCATAAAGAGCATAATGTCTCTGGACCACATAAAACGATGGTTCGCTTTTTAGGCTCGATCATTATAGCACTTTCGATCGAAGCACTGATGCTTGTCTTTAAGTTTGCTATAACAGATCCAAATAAGCTGATCTACTCACTCTATATTATGCTAGGAGTTTCGGCACTACTACTTACACTAGCGATATATATAAAATTTACAAAATTACGGATAGATGAACAGTAGACTTCTTTCATAACCTCTGATATCTTTCAGAGGGTTAAAAAGAGTTAAGATTGTGAAAAATCTTTTTTGAAGCGTAGCCAAAGCTACGGTGATAAAAAGTTTTTTGCAAGATTGATTCTTTTTAACCCTCCCTTTGGGTAAACTATTGCATTTGATACTCTGCGTTAGATAACCTTTGACATAGAACAACTATGCCAAAGAACATCTGCCTTGATTATCTTTTGCAATAGTTTACTGAAAAATACCAGAGGTTATGAAAGAAGTCTAATGATAGGAATAGTTGATTATAATATGGGAAATCTTGCAAGTGTGATCAATGCATTTGCAAAAGTAGGCTCAAAGGCTGAAGTGGTGAGTGATCCAGAGCGTTTTAAAGCGTATGACAAATTGATCCTGCCTGGAGTTGGTGCTTATGGTGATGCTATGGAGCACTTAAAAGAGCGTGATATGGTCGAAGCACTCAAAGAGTATGCACAAAGTGGACGCTATATGATGGGTATCTGTTTGGGGATGCAGTTACTACTAGAGAGCAGTGAGGAGTTTGGCTCACATGAGGGGCTTGGACTGATAGAGGGAAAGGTTGTCGCTTTTGACAAGCAAAAGTTTAAGACACATCTAAAAGTACCGCATATGGGCTGGAACAGAGTTTTTACAAAAGAGCATCCTCTTTTTGAAGGACTTGATGATGCCCACTATCTCTACTTTGTTCACTCTTTTCATGCAGTAGTTGCCAATAAAGCAGATGAGATAGGAAAAACGATCTATGGATATGAATTTAGCTCTGCTATAGCTAGAGCGAATGTCCTAGGCATCCAACCACATCCAGAAAAGAGCCATAAAAATGGCTTGAAGATTATCGAAAACTTTACAAAACTGTAGGAAGATAATGATAAAGTATATAGATATAAAAAACTACAAAGGATTTGAAAATCTAAAGATAGAAAACTTTAAGAAGGTCAATCTCATTACAGGAGCAAATGATATAGGAAAAACTTCTCTACTTGAGGCTCTTTCATTTTCTACCTTTTCTAATCCAGACTCTATCGTTATCAATTTACTACAGCTTATCAATAAAAGAGATCCAGAGATAGCCCTAAGACAAGACATTATTTCTTATATAAAAAAGTATTATAACTTTTTTGAATTTTCAAGCAATCTTTCAGAGATAAAGTTTGAAAGTCCTGAGAGTATAGAGTATCTCTTTAAAATCAAGACAAAAGAGGAGACTAAAGTCTATAAAGAGATCGTAGAGAGTGACCTTATACAAAAAAGAGATAACAAAAACATGGTCTTTATAGTTGATCATGGTGGAAGCGTCATGATCTTAAAAAGGTGGTACGAAATCGTTCAAAAAAGAGAAGATGAAGAGTTTATAAATGATAAAATTGCACAATTTGATACTAATATAGAGAGCTTTAAAATCATAGGAGAAGAGCCATCAGTAAAGATTAAAGAGAGCAAGGAGTATATCCCTATAAGTGAGTTGGGAGATGGTCTTAAACGGTTTATCTTTATGCTTATAGCTTTTTATAAAGTTGGTCAAAATGGTTATATTTTTATAGATGAGATCGAAAATGGTATCTGGTATAAAAATTATACTTTACTGTGGAAAAACATATTTTATCTTAGCGATTTATTTGATATTCAGCTCTTTATAACAACACACTCAAAAGAGATGATTGATTCTTTTTTAAAAGTTAGCAAAGAGGAGAAATTTGATGCCATCTCTTTGATAGAGCTAGTACAAAAAGAGGGATTTGTTAAGTACATTCAGTTTGATCAAACAACACTCTCCATAGAGCTTGAAAATGATTTTGAGGTGAGAGGGTGATTGCTATTGTCATCGAATCAGCAAAAAAGGGTAAAAGTGAGAAAAATCATCTTATAAGAGTTTTGGGACTTAAGAAAAAAGAGGATAACCTCTACATCGATAAGGCATCAAGAGAGGTTGTTTTTTATCAAATGGGTGGCAAGGGAGAGCTTCTAAAAGAGCAAAATTATACAAGTGTAGTTCAAAAAGCCAAACAACTTTTCTTTGTACTAGATGCAGATGAAGAGTATGAAAAGACAAAAAAAGATATAAAGATACTACTCTCTTCTCTAAAGCAGAGATATCAAGTAGATGGGGATTATTTTATAAGCTGTGATCCTGATACAAAAAAGGGCAATATAGAGACACTGTTACTTACTTGTATAAAAAATCCTAAACTAAAAGAGTGTTACTCTGCATTTTTATCCTGTATGGGAAAAGAGCACTTAGAGAGATATAGTGAAAAAAATATTCTCTCCAAACTTTTTGAGATAGAAAACCCTCCCTATGATCTTGAATGTAAATATTTTCAAGATTTGAAAAAAAGATACTACAATTTAAAAGGAGCATAAAAGTATGACACTATACCCAGCGATTGATCTAAAAGATGGAAAGGCAGTCCGACTGACAAAAGGGCTGATGGAGAGTGCGAAGATCTACTCAAACGAGCCTTACGAACTTGTTAAAAAATTTGAAGCAATGGGAACGGAGTGGGTGCATCTTGTTGATCTCAATGGTGCCTTTGCAGGTGAACCTAAGAACTTAGAACAAATAGAAAAGATACGCCAAAACAGCAGTGTAAAGCTCCAACTAGGTGGTGGCATCCGAGATGAAGCAACAATCAAAAAGATGCTTGATCTTGGCATCAACCGTGTAATACTTGGCTCTATAGCCGTTAAAGATCCAGCTTTTGTTAAGCAGATGGCAGCAAAGTATCCTGTAGCAGTAGGGATCGATGCTATCGATGGTTATGTAGCAGTTGAAGGATGGGGTGAAGTAAGCTCTATGAAGGCAACTGATCTTGCAAGAGAGTTCGCCGATGCAGGGGTTGAAGCGATCATCTGTACCGATGTTGGCAAAGATGGAACACTTAGTGGTGTTAATGTTGATTTTACCCTCTCTATAGCACAAGCAAGTGGAGTTAGCACGATAGCAAGTGGTGGAGTTAAGGATGAGGAGGATATCTTTAAACTTCAAAAAACAGGAGAGATAGATGGCGTTATCATAGGTAAAGCCTACTATGAAGGACGACTTGATTTGGAAAAATTGTTCAAAATAGTGAAGTGATTAATCAAAAATCAACCAAAAATTTGCTACTATTATTACAACTGAAAATAGCAGATAAGGAAAAGATGTGAAAATACTTGTTGTTGATGACAGTTCTACAATGCGTAGAATCATAAAAAATACTCTTGCAAGGCTAGGCTATAAAGATGTACTAGAGGCAGAAGATGGAGCAAAAGGGTGGGAGCAGCTTGATGCTCATCCAGAGATAGAGATGCTCATAACTGACTGGAACATGCCAGAGATGAATGGACTTGAACTTGTCAAAAAGGTAAGAGCCGATGAGCGGTTTGAAGATCTACCTATCATTATGGTAACAACAGAGGGTGGAAAGGCAGAAGTTATCACTGCTTTAAAAGCTGGAGTAAACAACTATATCGTTAAACCATTTACACCGCAGGTACTTAAAGAGAAGCTACAAGCCGTTATGGGTACTGCTGAATAGATGGGTGAGTACTACTATGAGTTGGTTGTAAAACCAACTGCTCATGAAGATCTCTTTAGCGATTTTTTAAACGATATACTTCCTGTGGGCTATGAAGAGCGAGATGGGAGCTTTATAATTCGTCTCGAAGAGGAGGAGGATCCTCAAACGGTTAGCTGGGGGATCGAACAGTTTGCTGAAGCTCTATCTAAAGCGACATCTGAAGATGTTGAGGTTGATATCTCTATAAAAAAACTCAAAAACAGTGACTGGATAGCTGAGTATCAAAAGAGCATCACTCCACTTCAAATCGGCAAGTTTTACATCCATCCAACCTGGAGCGAACCAAAAGAGGATGCCATAAATATTGCCATCGATCCGGCACTTGCTTTTGGGACAGGACATCACCCAACGACTGCTACATGCTTAAAGGCTATCTCTAACTATGTAAAAGAGGGCATGGAGGTCTGTGATGTTGGATGTGGAAGTGGTATCTTAGCTATAGCAGCAGCTAAACTAAAAGCGATAGTAGATGCATGTGATACCGATCCTTTGAGTGTAGAAAATTGTAAAAAAAATCTCAAGCTTAATGATGTCTTATTGCGAGATATTTGGCAGGGTTCAATAGATAAGAGTAAGTCTAAATATGATATCATCATCGCAAATATTGTTGCTGATGTTTTAATCTTTTTAAAAAAAGAGCTTCAGTATGCTTTAAAAGAGAGCAGTTCACTTCTTATCCTCTCTGGAATTATGGATAAGTATGAGCAAAAAGTACTCAAAGCATATAGTGAGTATGATGTGGTTGAAAGAATCACAGAAGATGAGTGGGTCAGTTTAGTTCTAAGAAAGAAGGAAAATTAATCAAATGGCAAACCAGAACAATCAACAAAACAGTAATCAAAACAATCAAAATCCAAATGGGAACTTTTTTAACAACAATCCTCTTTTAACTTTTGCAATCTTTTCTGTTATCGTTATCCTACTCTTTAAATCTTTTGTTGGTGAGAGTGGATCACTAAAAGATAGTGTTGGTCCAAATGTTCGTGTTAAAGAGATCAGCTACTCAGATCTTAAAACTCTTGTAAAAGAGAAAGCACTGAGAAAAGTTGAAATAGGTCAGCAGTTTATCCGTGCAGTATCTAGCGATGGACGCGTGATATATACAACAAGAGTGGTCCGTGGAGATAGTGATCTTGTTAAAGAGCTAGATAAAAATGGTATCGAATACACAGGCTTTAGTGAGACCAACTGGTTTACAGAGATGTTTGGCTGGATGTTGCCATTTCTTATCATCATGGGAATATGGATGCTCTTTGCTAGTAGGATGCAAAAGAGCATGGGAGGTGGACTACTTGGGATTGGTAACTCCAAAAAGCTGATCAACTCAGAGCGTCCAAAGGTGAAGTTTGATGATGTGGCAGGAGTTGAAGAGGCAAAAGAGGAGGTTCAAGAGATCGTTGACTTTTTGAAGTATCCTGGACGCTATGTTGAACTTGGTGCGAAGATACCAAAAGGAGTCTTGCTTGTTGGAAGTCCAGGTACTGGTAAAACACTTCTAGCAAAAGCAGTTGCTGGAGAGGCTGATGTGCCTTTCTTCTCAGTATCTGGTTCAAGCTTTATCGAGATGTTTGTTGGAGTTGGTGCTGCAAGAGTTCGTGATCTCTTTGAACAGGCAAAAAAGGATGCACCTAGTATCATCTTTATCGATGAGATCGATGCTATCGGAAAGAGTCGTGCAGCAAGCGGTATGATGGGTGGAAATGATGAGCGAGAGCAGACTCTCAACCAGCTTCTAGCTGAGATGGATGGATTTGGAAGTGATACACCTGTTATCGTTTTGGCTGCAACAAACAGACCAGAGATACTTGATCCTGCACTTCTTCGACCAGGACGATTTGATAGACAGGTACTTGTCGATAAACCAGACTTTGAAGGTCGTGTGAAGATCCTTAAAGTGCATGTGCGAAATGTCAAGATAGCTAAAGATGTCGATCTTGAAGAGGTAGCACGACTAACTGCTGGTCTAGCTGGAGCAGATCTTGCAAATATCGTTAATGAAGCTGCTCTTTTGGCGGGAAGAAAAAACCAAAAAGAGGTGCATCAGCAGGATATGTTTGAGGCAGTTGAGAGAGCTCTAGCAGGTCTAGCGAAAAAATCAAGACGCATCAATCCAAAAGAGAAGAAGATCGTTGCTTATCATGAGAGTGGACATGCACTTATAGCTGAAACAACAGAGGGAGCAAAAAAGGTTTCTAAAGTCTCTATCGTTCCTCGTGGTCTTGCAGCACTTGGATACACTCTCAATAAGCCAGAAGAGGATAAGTTTATGATGCAACGACATGAACTTTTGGCTGAAGTTGATACACTCTTAGGTGGTAGAGCAGCTGAAGAGATCTTTATCGGAGAGATAAGCACTGGTGCTGGAAATGACCTAGAAAGAGCAACAGATATCATCAAATCTATGGTTGAAGTTTATGGTATGACTGATGTAGCAGGTTTGATGGTGCTACAAAAACAGAGACAATCCTTCCTAGGAGCTCAAGGTGGTGCAGTTAGAGAGTATAGCGAAAAGACAGCTGAAGAGGTAGATAACTTTATCAAAAAGACGCTAGATGAGCACTATAAAGATGTAAAAGCAAGACTTATAGAGTATCGTGGTGCGATAGAGGAGATGGTAAAACTTCTCTATAAAAAAGAGAATATCACAGGAGAGGATGTTCGAGAGATCATCAAAAATTATGAAAAAGAGCATGGATTAAAAAGTAGAGTTCATGAAGAGGGAGATGAGATCACTCAAGAGCTTAAAGAAGATGCTAAAATGAGTGCTACTTCAAAAGAGAACAAAAAAGAGGATAATGATGGAAAAGATTCGTAGCTATTTTCTCTTTTTAGGACTTAAAAAAGCAGGATATAGTGCTATCTTAGCTCTTGTTTTTGCTATATTTGATTTTGAGCTACTTGCATCTCTCTTTTTATTGATGGCTCTTTTTTTTCTTTATATCTATAAAATCCCTAAGCGTTTGGTGGCAAATATCTCAAACAGTGGTGTTGTTGCACCTGTTGATGGGAAAGTAGTTGAGATAAAAAAAGAGGATAACAAAGAGTATGGATATAAAGTAGTGATAGACTCTTCATTTTTTCACGCTCCACTTTTATACTCCCCTTTTGAAGCAAAAGAGGGATCCTTTTATCTAAAAAGAGGGACACGATTAGGTCAAACGTCTCATCTTTTTAAGAGACTTAATGAAACTCTTGAAGTATTTTTTACAAATGGAGATAAAAGTATAAAAATAGAACATAGACTAAAAAGAACTCCACTTAATATAGAGCTATTTACTAAAAAGAGGGAGTTTAAGTGTGGTGAGAGTTATGGTTTTGCATTAAATGCTATAACAACACTCTACTTACCAAAAGATTTTCAAGCCAATATAAATATAGGACAAAATCTATACGCTTCACAAACTATTTTAGGCTATTTTAGTAATTAAAACTATGAAAAATGGTTCGAGATACAATTTCGCTATCATTTTACCAAATCTTCTAACATCTGCATCTATATTTTCTGGTATCTTTAGTATCATCAACGCTACTCAGCACAACTTTACCAAAGCTGCGTGGCTTATACTTTTAGCACTTGTTTTTGATGGATTAGATGGTAGAGTTGCTAGACTTACAAATAGTTGTTCTAAATTTGGTGTAGAGTTTGACTCATTAGCAGATATTGTCTCTTTTGGAGTTGCTCCGGCTATTTTAGTTTACCTCTTTGCTGGAGTTGATTATGGGCGTTTTGGTATAGTTATAAGTGCTTTATATGTGATATTTGGTGCTATTAGACTTGCACGTTTTAATGTAATGAGTAGCTCTATAGAGCCTTCAGTTTTTATAGGAGTGCCTATACCTACTGCTGCAGTCTCTATATCTTTGTTAGTGCTTCTATTTCAGAAATATCCCACACTACATGATGCGATTTTTTTACTTGTTGTAGCAGTTATAGTCTCTTTACTTATGGTGAGTAACATTCGTTATCCAAGTTTTAAAAAACTAGATATGGATAAAAGACATATCCGCCGTGTTTTTATTGCTATGACGGCAGTACTTTTACTTATTTTTATCTATCCTATAGAGGGTATCGTTCTTCTTTTTTTCTTCTATATTCTTTATGGACCACTTCGAGCACTTTATACGATCTTAAAAAAACGAAAAGCTCTTTAGTTATTCTCTTTTGGATGTAGTTTCTTAAAAGTAAGCTTTTGGAGATCTATGTCAAAATTAAAATATTTTGAGTGAAAGTTATTTGAGTTCAGATTTGTAAACTCTATATTTGCTCCGCGAGGGTTATCTATCTCAAGATAAAGAAGCCCTAATGCATAGCGTGACTCTTGAAACTTTCTATCTTTTAGCTTTGAGAGTTCCAAAAGAGCAATGGCATTTGCATGGTGTTTAGCCGCTATTGAGCTAATGGCAGCAAGAAAAAGTGTTTTTGCATCTTGAATCTTCTCCTCATCTATTAGATGATTATAGAGTAGATAGGACTTTTCAAAGTTTTTGTTATAAAAAAGAGCAAGTGCTAAAGCAAGTTCTGTATCTGTTATATTTGGATCTACTGTTACATTTAATCTATGTTGAAGTTTGGTAACAAGCTTGGCGATATGACCAGTTAAGAGCATCTCTTTTGCATAGGTATATCGAGTAATCTCAGCACCATAGTAGAGGTCTTTAAAATTAAAACTCTGTTTTGCAAGATAAGATGCACTTTTTTGAGCATAAAGTGGTTTTTCATACTTTTTAAAGTTAGCCGCTATATAGAGGATATGAGGAAGGATCTCATGAGGAAGTAGTGCTATAAGCTCTTTTGCACTTTTGGTAGCTACCTCATCCTTTTTCATATGGAGTGCAATGATATAGGAGAGTATAAGATAGATAGGTCTTGTCTTATAGCTATTTTCAAGCCAGTCAATCGTTGAAAAGTAGCTCCCTTGAGCAATATAGAGCAAATGCTCATAAAAATCTATCTTTTCGTTTTTATCTTCATCAGCTAGGTTCTCTTTAAGCATAGATAGTAGCTTTTTGTCCTCTTTGTGGATAAGTTTTGAAGCCATATAGGCATAGATACCAGATAGATAGTTTTTTGCATCTAGATGATATGACCAGATAAAGTGTTTGTAGGCATTATGCATATCTCCTAGTTGTGCATAGGTAAGTCCTAAATTATAGTGAAGGATAGAGTGTTTTGGTTGGATCTTAACCAATTTTTGAAGCAATGTATTTGCTTGACGTATGCGAAAATGTAAAGCAAGTTTGATGGCTTGAGCGATACCTTTATTTACTTTTGAAGTAGAGACACTCTTTTTAAGGAAACTTTTTGCACTATCGATACTATCGATATAGGAAGTAGCATTTCCTTTACGAATATAGTTTATAGTTTGATTGGCGTTAAATATCTTATATGGAGAGAAGTAAAATATCTCACTAAAGATGATATAAGGATCATCTATCATCTCTTTTCTAAACTGCTCTTGTGCTTTAAGTGGATCAAATAGAGCCTTTTTTAGAAAAACTTTTATAGGAGTCTCTTCAAGAAGTTTGTTGTCATAGTTTTTTATAGCCTCTTTTAGTTCTAGTGATGCATCCTTGATATGCCCTAGTTTAAGCTTTGTTAAGATTAGCCCAACATTACTTTTTTTAAGAGAGAATCCCTTCTCTTTTGCAGCTTGAAAGTTGGATTTTGCAAGTATTAGATCCCCCACTCTTGCATATAGCTCTGCTTTAGCTAGATCAAACTCTCCACCTTTTAGATCCTCTAACCCTTCAAGTGCATCATAATCACTCTCAAAAAGTGCAGCGAGTTTTGCTTTGAGGATCTTTTTTTGATTTTGATACTCTGGAGTCTTTACTTTTGTTATAGATACCAATGCCTCATAGTAGTTGTGCCTATAAAACTGTATCAATGAGTAGTAGTATGGATAAAGAGGAGCATTTACCTCATAGGGTAGATATGCTTCTGCAAGATCGATATAGTAACGAAAATTCTCTTTTTCTCCTAGATAGAGTGAACAAACCGCTGCATTGATAGCACTTACACAACGCTTTTCACCATTATTGATTGCATTTTTGAAGCTTTGAAGTGCTTCTTTGTATTGTCTGTTTTTAAGCCGTGCTACTCCGAGGTTATATTGTGATATCGCTTCACTATATTGAGCTATATACTCATAGAGTTTTAAAGCTTGATCTTTTTGACCATTTGTGTAGAGGTAGTTGGCTTTTGCTATGAGATGCTCTAGTTTACTAGGTTCTATCTCTTTTGTATGGCTCTTTTGGAGTTGTTGTTCTATGACAGTGGTTGAGAGTGGCCTACTCTCCTCCTTTTTCTTTTTCATAATAGCAAAGATAGTAAGGATCATAATAAGAAGAACAAGAAGTATAGCGATCCCTCCAAAAAGAAGAAGACGTTTTTTATCATCCTCATCCTTTTGGAGTGTAGAAGTCTCCTCCTGCTCCTCATTTGATTCACTCTCTTTATCAGCATCACTATCTTCGAGGATAACTATCTCTTCTTCTTTTTCAGCCATAGATACCGTGTACCCTTTTTTTGGGTAGATTATAGCAAAAATAGTACCATATGGTATAATTTCGACAAAACTTTTGAATGGAAAAATGATGATAGATCTAAAACTTTTGCACAAAGATTTTGAAAGTGTCAAAAAAGCACTTCTTCGACGAGGAGTAGATGAGAAGCTTATCGAGGAGTTACGCCTAAAGCATGAGAAGCTCAAAGAGGCAAAAGCGGAGTTTGAGAGACTTCAAGCTGCTCAAAATGCAATGAGTAAAGAGTTTGGTATCTATAAAAGAGAGGGCAAAGATATCAGCGAACTTAAAAAAAGAGTGGATGAAAATAAGATAAAAATTGCTGATGCCCTAGAGGTACAACGCTTACGCCAAGAAGAGCTTGAAAATCTTGCTATGAGTATCCCAAATATTCCAGATCCTGATGTTCCAGATGGAGAAAATGAGGATGATAATGTCGAGCTAAAGCGTGTACTAGAGCCTAAAGAGTTTGACTTTAGACCAAAAGAGCACTGGGAACTTGCAGAGCAAAATGGTTGGATCGACTTTGAGCGAGGTGTGAAACTAGCTACAAGTCGCTTTAGTGTATTGATGGGGATGGGTGCGAAGTTAGAGCGTGCACTTATCAACTTTATGCTTGATTTTAATGCTAAACGAGGCTTTGAGGAGGTTAGTGTTCCAGAGATAGTCAATCAAAAGGCACTCTATGGAACAGGTCAGCTTCCAAAGTTTAAAGATGATCTGTATAAGATAGAAAATCAAGAGCTCTATCTTATCCCAACTGCTGAGGTACCTTTAACAAACCTCTACCAAGATGAGATCCTAAAAGCTGAGGAGCTCCCTATCAAGATGAGTGCACATACTGCCTGTTTTAGAGAAGAAGCAGGTGCAGCAGGACGAGATACTAGAGGGATCATAAGACAGCATCAGTTTCATAAAGTAGAGATGGTCTCTATCACAAAACCAGAGGAGAGTGATAAAGTCTTTGATGAGATGGTGCAAACTGCATCAGATATCCTTACTGAGCTAGGACTCCCACATAGGCTTGTTCAGCTTTGTACAGGTGATCTAGGCTTTAGTGCTGCTAAGACAGTCGATATCGAAGTTTGGCTTCCAGGGCAAAACACTTACCGTGAGATCAGCTCCATCTCCAATACACGCGATTTTCAAGCCAGACGAGCAAAAATCCGCTACAAAGATGGCAAGAAGAACACCCTTGTACATACACTCAATGGCTCAGCCCTTGCCGTTGGTAGAACTATGGTAGCGATAATGGAAAACTACCAAAACAAGGATGGAAACATAACGATCCCAGAGGCTTTAAAGCCATATATTTAATAAAATATATTAAAATACAAGCTCTAATGTACTCTACATTAGAGCACACTCTCCTCATCGCTTAACTG